>VOFI01003392.1_pt1 | contig 47107 bp, 74 predicted proteins | sample 5384131 | NCBI WGS metagenome assembly VOFI01 (sample SAMN12384728, study PRJNA508395) | human gut metagenome | isolation source: healthy gut H | host: Homo sapiens
ATCGATACGAGACCGAGAGAAAAAGAGCCAAAGACCTCCAGGAAGAGGTCGATAGGCTGAAGGCCGATCTCCGGAAGGAAAAAGGAATGCGGTGAGGAACTTGGTAAGGCAATCAAGAAGACCCAGGACCGGGAGAACGCGACCATTCAGATGATTGAATCTGAGCGAGATGCGCTCAAATGTCAGGTGGCCGACCTACTGGATAGGGAGAGCGAACTGGTCAGTCTAAGAGATGATGCTGAGTGTAGGGCCGAGGTAGCTGAGGCCGAGATAATTCGGCTCAAGGCAAAGCTGTATGGCTTGATAGTCGGGAAGGAGGGGGTGACCATAAGCGTCATCATCCCGAAGGATGGGTTTCCCAAGCGGGAAGCCCTCCAGGAGTTCCTGAAGCAGCACGAGTACAGCTCCACATCGGCTTATAAGGCAGAACAGGCCGGGAAGAAGTTGGTGTATCTCTTCTACGACCAGGAAGCCTACGGTGACCGCACCTACTACTACTGCGAGGAAGACGATACGGTCTACTCGAACTACTTCAGCATCGGAGATTAAGGAGGCATGAAAGATGTTTGAGGGTAGCATGAAGAGTTTCGGCTGGGGATATGTCGGCTCCAACGTGAAAGGCTTTGAGTGGCTGTTCACACCGGATGCCGGAGATCCGGCCTATCTGGAGGACCCGGCCACCGGAAAGCCATATTCATGCTGCTGCTGTCGGAGTGGCGATGTCTTCAAGAGTGAAGCGTCAGCTATTCGGGACGGGAAAAGCTGGATGAAGCAGGCTGGGCGTTTGGGCACTATCTCCGCCGTGAAGCCTACGCCCAGACACTTTGAGTATTGAGGAGGTAGTGCACACATGAAAATCCTCGCGGCCTGTCCTGCGTGTGGGGGAAACAGAGTGGAAAGAGTTGCCGGATTGCCACTTCAAATGCCTTAGCTGCGGATGTGAGTGCTATACAGAGGAACAGGAACTGAAAACTGATAGTGATGCCCATGAGGAGGAGCGGTGATGAAGGCCCTGAAAAAATAGGGTACTGGAGAATTCCAGATGCACCGGATTCGGGGCGTTTTTGAAGGATTTTTGAACGGCTCGAAACGGCAGACTCAATGTGCGGCCTCTGCCAGATACGGGCCGAAGTCTGGTTGGAAAAGCTGGGGGAGCTTTCCGATGACGAGCTTTCCGCATACATCGCACGGTATCAGGCCGGGTGGCTCGACCCGTTTGTGGGGTACGGCATATGAAGTGCCCGAAGTGCCGGCACTTCTACCGACGGATGGTTGACCAGAACGGGCACGGATACAATCCGTTTCCGTGTTGCCGGCTCTTTGAAGATACCGGCAGACGGCCGAATGTGTTGACCCAGGAGTGTTTTGAAAAGAAAAGGAAGGATGAAGTCAGAAATGTTAAAGGTTGAAAGGGCGATTGCCTTTACATTGCCGGACGGCTCCTATATCAAAGTCGAGACGACCGGAACTGGTAGAGAAGGGGCTGAGGCAGGCCGGATGACTGGAGCGCACTTGATGTAACGCTGGTCAGGAAGGACGAAAGCGAATCGCTTTTGTGCAGCGTTGAGTACGATGACCCGAAGGGCCTGAGAACCCTCGTTTACCGTGATGACAGTGAAAAGCCTATTTTTACCCATGTGAATGGGTATGACGGGGAGCTTCCCTACTATGAGGAAGAGTATGAGCCGACATTTGAACGGGCGTTAGAACCGGAGGAGGATGGCGATGCAGATAGTGAGCAGTTTTTGATGATAAAGGGCGCCACAATTGAATGTATTGCCCTGTCAGATGAGGAAAAAGCGGCGGTTGAGAAAGCCAAGGAAATCGTTGCCCGAAGATACACCGAGGCAGGTGCCGAATATGGAGAGGAGCAGGAACGGTGGATGTATTGGTGTTTCATGGGCGCCCTTCGGATTGGAGGCGTCAGTGAACTTATGCGATATGTCCGGGAGGCTAAAATCTGCGGAAGGAAGAAAATGGCCGGAGCAGGTTACGCAGAAGTAGTGGAAATGGAGGATTTGGGATGAGCAAGCAAAAGCCTGTGGCAGTCCTATCAGAAGACGGGAAATGGCTCACCGTAGTAGGCCCGCAATTTGGTGTGAGCCACACCTTCGAGTTGGTGGATCGTGTTCCGCTCGGATATTCGATCTGGAACATCGGGGAGAACATGGCAGACGGATACCTTCCGCTGTGTAGACTGGCGGCGGTGCAGCCATTTCCGGGTGGAAGAAGCATCGAGGTAGACACCCTGAAAGCTATCAAGTGTGAAGGCGCCCAGGAAATTTTGGCCGCTGCCGGATGGGGACCCGAGACGCTGGATGAGATGGAGCGGTACATCAAGAAGAATGAAAAAAGAAGCCAAACAGGCAGCTTGAAGTAGAGCGGATGAAGACTGCCCTTCCGTTCATGCGGAAGCTGAAATGGTATTGAGGGGGTGCCAAAAATGAACTGGAGCAAAAAGGAGCCGGCGGACTGGCGGTACGACATCCAGCAGCGGACGCTGGACGAGATCGCTTCCAGGCTGGGGGTGGTCGCATACCGACCGGACTACCACCGGAAGGATCGGGACAAGAACACGGTGCTGTTCTATCTTCCAGATGATGCCGAGCATAACCGCAAGGTGGATCGGGGAGCCTACCCACTACACCAGATCCGAAGCGCATGACCTTATGAAGTATGGTAAAGTCAATATCCCGGACCGATACATCTGGAGAGATCCGTTCTGGAGCTTCGAGAACAGCGATGTGAACGGTATGCTGGATTACAGTTTTGCTAACTACGGTAAGCTGGATCTACGAACGAACCGGTGGGTGGATGTACTGGAGGGCCATGTGCGCCTCGCTCTCGCCAAAAAGCTCCAGTACCTCCATATAGCCGGCAGCGGCGGCTACCTGGCACTGAGAGAAGCCGATGCGGTCAACGACGACCTAAACCGGGAAGAGATCGCCGCCATGAGGCAGATCTACGGAATTGTATATCTGGTGGACGTGAACTACTATGGAGAAAAAGAGCGCGAATTCTAGCTGGCGAGGAAAGCATCTTTGAGGAGGTCACGGATGGGCCGGTCTACAACTTCGCTGGTACTTTCTGTGTCCCGAAAAAGGACCCGGAGCTTGAGTGGATGATCCTGGCCTGGAACGGAGATGATAGGCTCCCAAAGAAAGGCGCCGATGTAAATAAGATGCAGAATCGGGTGGCTGCCATTGGCGGTATCAACCTGGTCTGGTACTAAGGAGGCGGAGAAGAGATGGATAGCATCAGAACTGTGGTGTTCATGGCCGACCAGAGAGGTGTTGGAGAAGACCTGTACCGCTGTAAGGAAACCGGGAAAGTATATATCCGGCAGGAGTGCGACGAGGAATATGTGCGCTGGCTCACCTCCAACAAATGGATCGGCGGCTACGAGGCCAGTTGCCCTATGCGGGAGGGCCTGGAGCTCCATATCGTAGGCAAGGATGGCTCTCCGCTGTTCCGGGAATCCATCGTCAAAGCCCCGGGATACTCTGACACCGTAGCGGAAAAGATTGCCCCGTTCAGTTGGGAGGCCATCGGGGCTATGGCTGGCGAACAGGCTATGAAGCTCCGCCTGCGCGATTACTATGGGTGGAAGGAATGGCTGCTGAAATCCGCTGATGAAGTCGGGTTCACTGGTGAGAACGACACTTGGCTCTACGCCAAGGTGGAACGGGGCCCCGTCGAGAAGGTCGCCAAGTTGAGCTTCTTGGGGAAAACCGTGTGGCTCGCCTGTCAGACCGAGAGGCACACCGACTGTGGGAAACGGTGGATCAGTTACGAGATTCGGTCGGAAGACCTGATGGCGGTGGAGGCCATGTGCGGTTTCGACTTCTGAAATCAACAAAATTAAATATTTTCAACAAATTTCGCTGAATCTATTGACTTAGGCGGTAGGTATTGTATCGTAAAGTTACACCAAAATTACCACTTGGAATTAGAATGTGAGGTTTCGGAAATGGACGTTTTGAAAACTGGAGACAGATTTACCGCAAAGTCGAAGCTGGGAGATGAATACGAATATGAGTTCGTTGGCATTGACCTGTTGGACGCTGGGGTCGGTTCCGGCGGAACCGGTTGCCACCATCGTCCTGCGGAATATCACCGCCGGGACAATGACCTGCGTGGAGCGGGCTTGGTTCTACGAGGAGCTGACCGGAAGAAAGATTGGGAGATTGGAGAGGTGAAGATGGAGCGTGAATGGAAACTTGGCGAGGACCTGTATCCGGAGGACAACATTCTCGACGGGATTACCTTCGATGACCTGATTCTGGCCGTACACCAGTTCAGAGTCGTGAACCGGGCAACAGTCCATGCGGAACTGAATCAGATCTTGTCCCAGAAACGGCAGGACATGATGTTCCTGCTGGAGAAGAACATGGAAGTAATCATCCAGAAGGCTCTGGAGGGGAGGCAGCAGGAGTGAATTTCGACCAGTTCTGCAAAGACTTTGACAAGCGCCATCCAAGAGGAGAAGTAATCGGCCGGATTCCCTTCTTCAAAGCTGAATGGAACGACGAGCGGAAATCCACAAATGACCTGTTGCGGAGTTTTCTTCAGGAGCACGGGTACGATTACCTCAACACCTTCGATGGAACCGTATGGTTCCTGTTCCAGGGGCGATGGAGATGCTGCCAGCATGAGGTAAACGGCAATACAGTCCAGTTCTATCTCTGCGAGTTCATCGACAACTGAGGGTGTGCAAGATGAAGGACATTGCAAACGAGTTCAGGAACTACCAGGCGTTTGTGCTCCACTATCAGCCGGTAGTGATCCTGAAGGTTGGCCGGGATGATTATGCCGCCTATTACGGCGGGACGGAGCCAGAGAACCAGGTCCAGAGAGGGACCAGGGAGTATATTGAGGGATGGCTGTATGGAGCAGTACAGGTGGCTCGTGGGCAGGTCAGAAAGAAGGAGGGGCCGAGATGATAGGTCAAATTTCCATCTTCGACTTGCTTCCGGAACAGGGAATACCAGCTGAATGCCTGTGCAACTACATCACAGAGCGCAGAGTTGCTACGCCAGTGAGCAGCGAAGCAAAGAGGCTCATCCCCGACGGGAAGTACCAAATCATGGTCGATAACCACGTTCTTGTCCTCAGACCGACAAAGCTGGACAGGGAGGGCGTCCCGAAGGGGCTTGAGTTCTGCCACTATTTTATCGAAGGGCCGGTCTACTCTGGTATTTTTTATTGGGACTTGATAGGCAACAGAGAAATAAGGAAGGTGATAGGCAATGAAGATACTCGTCGAGCATGAGGTCCCGTGCGAAAAGGGGATGGAAGGGGAGTGCCTTTACCCCGGAGATTTCTGGGGAAAGGATGTTTGCAAGTACCACACCCACCGAGATCGAACCCACGGAAAGAAAGCTCCGGTGGAGCGGCGGGTTCGAAATGCACCCTATTTGATGAATGGCTCCCTGGGGAGTATCAGAAATGCGAAAAATGTTTGGAAGCGGCAAGATGTAGACACACCCACGCGCCGATTCTGAGCGCGGAGGAGATGGAGATGAAGAGATTGGAGGCATTATATGACAAAGATGTGTGATTATGACGAGGCATTTACCCGCCTAGAAATGTATGAGGAAACAGGACGATGCCTTAATTGTAAGGTAAATCCAAACTGCCCCATGCACATCAGAGCCGTTGAAAAAAGAGTATGGAGTTAAAGTGGAGAGAAGGAGGCGCTAAAAGATGGACCGGAACAATGAAACTATTCGGCTGGCAAAAAAGCTGCTGATGCATGGAGGACCACTGACACATATCATCAAGCGGCTCAAATCATTGATATGCTGATCTCTGCATTGGAGGGAGATACTACCCTCACCCCGCCGAACGAGCCGCTGACGCTGGAGGAACTGCGAGAGATGGAGCAGTCAACCCCCGTCTGGTGGGATTATATTCCGTGTTGGGTATTGGTACGTAGAGGGTCAGTTTTGGTGTTTGGAAGCGAGCCACATAAAGTGGAAAACCTTTTGGGTACTTTTACCGCCGCCCGCCGGAGGGAGAAGAGGACACATGAAAACATGCCATAACTGTGCTTGTGATCCTGTATGTGACCACAATTGGAATGGGTGGGAGACGTGATACAGAAACCGGAGAAACCGCCGACCAACGCCGACCGCATCCGGGCCATGAGTGACGAGGAGATGGGAACAGAACTGCTACCTCTGTTTGAAGAACTATGCGAGGACGGGATACCGAGCACGGATTATATGCGCTTCTGGCTCCAGCAGCCAGCAGAGGAGGACACCTGATGGACATTGAGAAACTTAAGCGTTGCCTAAAATGTTGTGCCGATGATAACTCAAAGGCGTGTAATAAATGCGAATTAGAATATGGCGAAGAAGAATGCCAAAACCTTTGTGGATATGCCGCCACCGCCCTCTCCGCGCTCCAGATTGAAAATCAGGCACTTAGAAATGCGGCCAGCGGGTTCAAGGCCGAAAACGAGAAGCTGCGGGAAATGTATCAGAAAGAAAAGGCGGTTTGCCATGCTACGCAGGCCGAGTTGGATCAGATGAAGCGGGAGAATGAGACCCTAAAACATGCATTACAAAATTGGCACGAGGAGGACTAACATGAAGCGGCTGACATACTTTGACGGTGGGAAATGGCGACTCAAAATTGGCGACACCGAATACAGCGGAGAAGCCGTTGACCGCCTCGCCGCCTATGAGGACACAGGACTGGAGCCGGAAACAATTTCTGAACTTCGGGATGTTGTTCTTGATATTTCAGGCGACCTTGACCGCCTCTGCACACTGGCCCAGGCTGACAAGGAGGGGAAGTTCCCAGAGTACACCATAGGCGATATAATCTATGACCGCTTTGGAATGGCATGGACAGTAGACAGCCTTGAATATGTCCAATGTACTTATGAGAAAAAGTGGTTGTATCGTTGCGGACACCCTGAAACAGACGATTATAGAGGCTTGTATCAGGATGAAGTTTTGACTCGCGCTGAGGCTGCGGACGCACTACGGAGGGAGCAGGATGAAAAAGGAGGAAGCTCAGAATGATATTTTACGCTGGTGTGAATTTCTTCCTGGCGGCAATAAATGTTTATTTCGGTCTAAAAGGGGATGGGAATACTGCGCTTAACTGGTCAGTAGCTGTTTTGATTTTTGGGATCGGACTTATTCAAATTGCACTTTATTTGAAGGAGAATTGATCATGAAGGAGTACATAGAGAGGGCGGCCGTGCTGAAAGTCCTGGAGGAATATTACCCTGGAGCAGATGAGCGACTACATATTGTCAAGGATATTACGTCTATCCCCGCCGCCGACGTTGCGGAGGTGCGGCACGGGAGATGGATTTTTGAACCAGGAAAAATCCCGTATTGTTCGGAGTGCAAAGAGTACAGCGACGATGGAGACAAGGGCGCTACTTTCTGCCCGTGGTGCGGCGTTCGCATGGACAAGGAGGACGAGCATGACTAAGTGCTGTGCCACCTGCACATGGTACGAGGACTTCCAGGGCGTGTGCTGTAATGGAGATAGCCCATACTGTGCGGACTTCGTGAACGCAGACCAAGTTTGTGAATTTTGGGAGGAAAAGAAATGAACAAAGTTACATTCACGGTTACGGCTACTATGAACCAAAGATGGGTGAATGATTTTTGCTCTCTTCTAAAATGGATGGAACATTGCGGTTCTGTCGGCCATTCGTCATTCGTTGGATTTTACGCGGATGGGGATGGAGACTTTAGGCCGGAATTTCAAGTCAGCATCCCGTTTGAACAAAAAGACGGGATTCCTGAAAAGGAGATACTGGGAAAGCCCGAAATAATGTTTGATGCAGGTTGAGAGGTACAAAAGTGAAACAATGGAGTGAAACAATGGGAGGAGACAAGCCATGGACGAGATAATCGGAGGTAAGGGTGATGGAGCATGAAAGAGAAAACCCGCAAGAAGAAACCTGATTGCTATGAGGCATATCGCCCGGGTATCTGCCTCGGGAAAATGACCATAAAGGGAACCCCAGGGTGTCACTGCCTCAAGTGCAGATGGTTTGAAGATAACGCCAAAAAAGAAATAGAAGGGAGGCGGTGTAAATGGCGAGGGGCAGACAGCAGAAATGGATCTGCAAGGACTGCAAGAGCGATTTCAGTGTCAGGGGAAAACGCCGAAGTTCTGCTGTGCCTGCGGCTCCAAGAACATCGGCAGGGCACCGAGCTTTGAATTGCTCTCAAATTTTGAAGAGAAACAGAAGGCTCTCGACGATGTCTGCCGGGAGCTAAACCCCGTTTTCGCCAAGTATATTGCCCTGAAAGAGCAGTACGACAGGATAATGAACTACTGGAAGCAGCAGCGAAAGCGTGGGTATATATCGCTGGAGGAGTATCGGGAGCTGGCAGAGGCTTTCGACGGTGCAAAGCCGGAATCACCCGAATCCAGCGGTTCCAGCGGATCGTAGCAATACTTACTCCTCTCCGGCAATTTCCAGCGGTTTTAGGGAGGGCATTATGGACGAGAGAAAATAGCCAGAGAGATTGAAGATTGTGATGGCTGCCCGCTTTATGGGAACGACTGCCCGGGAGGGTGGACTGGTGGCCCGAACGGCCCCATTGAGCCGCCGTGCTGCTCCTGGAATGGAGACGAGGGAGATTTCCGAAGGTATGTACTCAAATATCACCTATTTACCGCAGGAGCTTAAATGGAGGCAAGAGGCGCATGAGCAGAAAGAAGCGGAAAAGAGGGCAGCCAAACACAAAGAAGAAATTGAGAATCTGGAATTGAGGGTTTGGAACTTGACCGGGGATAGATACCGACATATTGAACGCAAATATGCCGGAGAGCTGTCCGATAGATGGCGATGCCCATATTGCCATGGGTGGACACGAGTAACGTGGGCGTCCGGCCGAGCTGGGATTGATGAAGCGTGGTGCGGCAGATGTGGCAGGAGAATGGTTTACTGCCAGGAACTTGAAGATGAACTAGAAGGGCAGGACAATAGATGATAATTAAGAAAACAATCACGAAAACCTACGATATTTACGATTGCGTAAAATGGGGCATGACCGTAAGAGATACCATCTCGGCACGAGAGCGGAAAGGACTTAAAAATAGCGGGCTGGACAGATGCTTTGTTTGTGGAAAGAAATTTGATGATGACTATTTCCCAAACTTGGCACTAATCAAAGGGGCGAAAAATCAGTTTATTTGTGATGACTGCGCCGAAGCAGTACAAAAAGAGGGAGAGCAAATATGAAGATTGAGAGAGAAGACGATTTCGGAGGCGCTGTTCTGAACTGCGCCGTTCGGTACGCCCTTGGCCGTATGTCCTATATGCCCGGCCTAGTCATGGACGTGATCCGGCCCATGCTGAAAAATTGCAGCGACAAGACCCTGTGGTGCTTCGACCGGGACATCTCGGAATGGCTTGAAAGGGAAAAACATGGGCTTGCTGACTACGGCGAGGAATGGGTCAGGTTCCAGGATGATGTTCGAGCGGTAATGGATGGGAGGAAGACAAGCGAAGAAAAGGCGGGCACCTGCTTGCGCGATAAGGTGAGCCGGCTCATTGACGCATACATCAAGCTCGGTTTGGAGAATTGCCATAACGACGCCGACATCATTGATGCCCTGGCGGAGATCTTCACCTACGAAGAGCTGAAGGACTTTGGCGCCGGAGATTTCGTCCGGGACTACTTCGAGGATGGAGATGAGTGACCGCAAGGATTACCTTGATTTCAACGGGCCTGGGATCGGCAGCCTTGAAATTTGCTTTGGAGGCCGAGAACGGCCACGCTGAGATTCGCCCCAGAGTTACCCCAGGAAAGCCGCTCAGAGGCCGCACAAGAGCCCAGTACGATAGACCATCCCACAACACCAGGAGAGACGGAAACCCGTTCCTCCAGGCGGCCATGCGATTTAAGAAAGGCTTGCGAAAGCGAGGACAACTGATATAATGAAACTCAGGTGATGATATCTTCAAAGCTGGAGACGAAGATTAGAAGAGGGGAGCAGTCTGACGGGGAAGGGGGGAGCACCAGAGATTTCGCAGAACTGTCCAAGGCAAGTGCAAGGCATTTGCGGGCGGGATTGATGGTCGAATATATGCGGGATCTCCGGCAAATGTCCGAGATCCTGAATCTGGAGGGCCGTCATGCCGATGAACTGAAGGTCCTCCTCCTAGAGTTCTATGTCATGCTGAATTGCGGAGAAGCGATTCCGGCTATTGACCGGGAGCTTGTATCTTCCATCCGAAAAGCGGCGGTAGCGGTAGGCGCATCGAAGTATGATGTGGAAGAACTGCTACTCACGATGATCCACGATGACACAACTCCTCGCAGAAGCTTCACCACCAGGGACAGCCTATATGTTCTGGAGCTTTGCATGAGCGAAGAGTGGGACAGAGCAGAGTCGATTGCAGTCAGATTCAGAAAGGTGTTATACCTTTGACGATATGGAAAAAGTTGTAAAATATGGTGGCGGGAAGCACAAGGGCTGATGCCCAGATGCCCACACGGACCGTAAAGCTCCCCCACCCTTCATTGCCTGATTTATGAGGCCTTTTACTCCGGTGGTTGGGTGTCTATAACATCTAACCGAAAGGACGAAAAAGGCAATGAACAAACATCTTGATAAGGCGATTTTCGGCATCGGGAAGGTTGACGCCCTGATGCACTCCATCGAACAGCTCTACCTCGACTTCGAGGTTATGCCGGAGGAACAAGAGAGGCTGAACAGGGGGGACATATGCGTTCTACGTCCTCTGGGACGAAATCCGTGAGGTGGCCGACGAACTGGATCTGCTTTCTGGAGACTGCCGGGTCGTCGATGCCATCTATGCTGCCAACGATATGAAGAAGCGGTGTGGCACCTTGAAAACCGAAGAGTGAGACTGCCGGGCCGGGGGTCCCCGGCCCATTTTTTCTGCCTAGAGTGAAATCACTATTGACAAACCCTATTTAATAGGGTAAGATAAGTATGAAGAACAAGACAGGAGGAACTAAAATGCCTGAACTTTGCCGGTTCTACAACATCATCATCAAAATGATTTACAGCGACAACGGACAACACAACAAGCCGCATTTCCACGTGTACTTTGCCGAATACGAAGCAACCGTAGGCGTAGACGGAGAACTGCTGGCAGGTAGCTTGCCGGTAAAACAGCTGAAGCTAGTCCAAGCATGGGCGGCTATCCATGAGGATGAGCTTTACAAGGCTTGGAACAATGCGGTCAGAAACATCCCGTTTGGGAAGATTGAGCCGCTAAGATAAGGAGGAGAAGAAATGTATATCAAAGATGGTATTGCATATGCCGGGGAAACCACTCCCGCCATCCGTGTGTGCGGCGTCAGGCCGATTGATGGGCATAAACTCTGGGTGCGTTTCAACACAGGCGAGGCGAAGATCTTCGATTTTTCGCCCCTGTTTTCTTTCCCAGCGTTTGCCCCTCTGACCGACAGAGCGGTATTCGACGGGGTTTATATCGACTATGGTGTGACCGTATGGAACGATGGTGATATTGACATCGACCCTGCTGAACTTTACAGCAAGGGTGTTCCTGCATGACCCAAGGATATCTGAAGAGGAGAGCAACATGAAGCGATTTGACACAGCCCCGCCCAAGAGTACAGTGCAGAAGAAATCAAGGGAATACGCAACCGACTGAATATGACCCAGGCGGTATTCGCTCTGTTCATGGGCGTATCGAAAAAGACTGTAGAGGCATGGGAGTCTGGACAGAACATCCCAAACGGGCCTTCGCTCAGGTTGCTATGGATGGCGGAGCAGGACCCGGGTTTCCCGGAGCGGTATGGGATCGTCAAGGTTGAAAGCATGACTAGTTGAGAGGAGGGGATTTTCTGCCCCTCCTATTTTTTACTTGCAAATTACCGATCGGTAATATAAAATAGCATTATGGAAATATGAAATGAAACGGGCCTTTCCGAATAGAGTGTAATGGGTGGTGATTCAGGTGGCAGAGAAGAAAATCAAGACGGTGTCGTTCGTCCACATCGGCGACAAGCTGGTGAGCACCGACGAGCTGAACGCCGAGCAGAAGTCTCAGGTCGCCACCTGGCTCAAGACCACATATCTGAATAATCTGTTCCAGGGGAAAGCCAAGTTCTATGAAAAGCAGGCTTATGTCTGAACATTGAATAGGTAATGCCGCAGTCAACATCTGACTGCGGCATTATTTTTTTATAGGCTATTGTTGTCTGGTCCTCCGTACTGACTGATAATAAAAGCGGCGAGTTTGGGATTAGGCGTGGCGATCTTTACCGGGAACTGGAGCTTTTTTTTTCATAAATAAACATGTCACTTCACCTCATTCTGCTGGTAGTTCCAGGGCCATGGGTCCTGGAGCCAACGGTAGGTGTCCTCCGTGGCCGCCGTGCTTTTCATCAGCGGCCCGAACCGCTTTTTCATAGGCCGCCTTGGCGGACTTTTTTCCATGGCAGCATACTGCTGGAACAGCTGGAATGCCTCCATGTCTTCCGGATGGGTATCCAGATAGATGCCCAGCTCGAGCACCACGAACTCCAGTGCCTGGAGCTCTACCAGCGGATTGGAGGGAAGGGTGCTGCCTTCCACTTTCAGATGGAAGGGCAGATTCAGACCGGGAAACAGCGTACCGTTACTCAGGGCATCCCCCTGAGAATATTTTTGAGACCCATTCTGCTGAAAGGGGACATAGGGGACAGCCAGCCCGGCACAAGAGGGGAGTGTGCCGAAATAGTCCGGGCAGCTGGCCGATCCGGCCGCGCTGCAAGTTTCTTTGTTCAATGCAGGATTCCTCCTTGTGTGGATTGGAGGATTGCTCCTCCGCACCATCCTATGCCGTGGGGAGAGCGGCGGCCCCGGCGGGACACAGGCGTCCCAGAGCATGTCCGCGGCGGATCGCCCTTTTTTCCGAGGAGCTTTCTGGATCGGGCCTGGAAAGGGCAGGAATGTCTGGATTCTCAGATTGCATTTTGTCTGGAGAGCCGCTATAATGAGAACCGAGGAACCCACTGGGAGGAACTTGATCCATGGAACATCAGACCGTATCGCTCCCCAGAGTGATGGTGGCGGCCCCTGCCAGCTCCAGCGGGAAGACATCTCTGACCTGCGCGCTGCTTCAGGCCGCCCTGAACCGGGGAGTGGACCCCTGTGCCTTCAAATGCGGCCCGGACTATATTGACCCTCTCTTCCACCGGGAGGTGCTGAGTCTGCCCAGCCGCAATCTCGACTTGTTTTTTCGGACGAGCCCACGGTGCGGGGGGGCTGATGGCCCGTGCCGGTGCGGGCCATGGCCTGGCCGTTCTGGAGGGCTGCATGGGCTTTTATGATGGAATCGCCGGAACGGAACGGGCCAGCAGCTGGCACCTGGCCAGGGCTACGGATACGCCGGTCGTTCTCACCGTCGTTCCAGGGGGCACCTCCCTCACATTGGCTGCTGTTTTGCAGGGGCTGCGGTCATTCCGGGCGCCCGACATGATACAGGGCGTCATCCCGAATCAGTGCTCCCCGAAGCTCTGCCGCCATCTCACACCCATTTTTGGAGAGGGAGACCGGCCTGCAGGTTTTGGGGGCATATCCCGCGGATGCCGGACTGTGCGCTGGCCAGCCGCCACCTGGGCCTCATCACGGCGGCCGAGGTAGAGGGGCTTCAGGAGAAGATCCTGCGTCTGGCCGGCCAGATGGAGGAGAGCGTGGACCTGGACACCCTGTTCGCCATTGCGGCTTCAGCCCCCTTTGACTGCATCGCTGGAGACAGCGAGGCCCCGGAGCGGCGGCGGATACCCATCGCCGTAGCACGGGACCGGGCTTTTCCTTTTATTACGAGGATAACCTAGAACTGCTGGAGGAGCTGGGGGCGGAGCTGGTGGAGTTCAGCCCCTGACCAGCCGGCACCTGCCTTCCGGGGCAAAGGGCCTGTATCTGGGCGGAGGCTATCCGGAGCTGTATGCCCGGCAGCTGAGCTGGAACAAGTCTCTGCGGGCGGAGATCTGTGCGGCAGCCCGCGCCGGGATGCCAGTGCTGGCGGAGTGCGGCGGTTTTCTCTATCTCCAGGAAGAGCTGGAGGATGAAAACGGTGTCTTCTGGCCCATGGCGGGGGTCCTGTCCGGCAGGGGGAAACGGGCATCCGGAACCGGCCGCTTCGGCTATATCTCCCCTGACGGCGGAGCAGGACACCCCTTTATCTTCCTCGGGGGAGACCATCGCAGCCCACGAGTTCCACCGCTGGGACAGTGGGGACAACGGAACGGCCTGCCGGGCGCAAAAGCCTGTGACAGGCGAAGCGTGGCTCTGTGTCCGGTGTGAGGGAGCCCTGTTCGCGGGATTTCCGCACCTGTATTTTCGGTCAAATCCGGCCTTTGCGTCCCGGTTCGTGGCGGCGTGCGGGCGATTTCAGGAGGGAGCATTATGACGACCAGCGTATTGAGTATCGCGATCTCCGGCATCACGCCGGCGGATCAGGGGGCTATGGCGGAGGCGGCCCGCCGCTGGGACTCCATCGCCAAGCCCATCGGGGGCCTGGGCCTGCTGGAGGAGGCGGTGATCCGGGCCGCCGGAGTCCAGGGGACCGCGGATGTCAGTCTGGACAGAAAGGCGCTGGCCGTCTTCTGCGCAGATAACGGTGTGACTGAGGAGGGGGTCACCCAGACCGGGCCGGAGGTGACGGCCTCTGTGGCGGCCTCCATGGCCTGGGGGAGGCCTGTGTCTGCCGCATGGCCTGGACCGCTGGAGCACAGGTGTTCCCGGTGGACATCGGGATCGCCCACCCGGTGGAGGAGGGCGGCCTGCTGCGCCGCCACGTGACCCGTGGGACCAGGAGCACGCCAAGGGCCCTGCCATGACACGGGACGAGGCGGTGGCCGCAGTGGTCACCGGCATCACGCTGGCAGAGGAGCTCAAGGGCAGGGGATATCGCCTGTTGGCGGCAGGGGAGATGGGCATCGGCAACACCACCACCGCCGCCGCCGTGACAGCAGTGCTGCTGGGGCGGCGGGTGGAGGAGGTGACGGGCCGGGGCGCCGGCCTGTCAGATGAAGGGCTGGAGCGGAAGATCGCCGTGATCCGCAGGGCCATCGAAGTCAACGCCCCTGACCCCCGGGACCCGCTGGATGTGCTCTCCAAGGTGGGAGGGCTGGATATCGCCGGTATGGCGGGCTTTTTATCTGGGGGCCGCCCTCCACCATGTGCCTGTGGTACTGGACGGCGCCATCTCCGCCGCGGCCGCCCTGCTGGCTGTGCGGCTCTGCCCGGACGCGGCCAAGGCCCTCATCGCCAGCCACAGGTCAGCGGAGCCCTCCAGCGGCCTGCTCCTGGACGCCCTGGGGCTGCGCCCTATTGTTTCGGCGGACCTGAAGCTGGGAGAGGGGACCGGTGCCGTGACCATCATGCCCATGCTGGATATGGCCATGTCCATCTATCGGGACATGGCCACCTTCCAGGGCCTGGGCATCCCGCCCTATCGCCGCCAGAGCTGAGATGAAGGCACTGGTGTACGGCGGCGCGGCCAGCGGCAAGAGCCGGTACGCGGAAGATCTTCTGTGTGCGCTGTCCGGTGAGGGGCCTCGGATCTATCTGGCCACCATGGAGGCGATGGATGAGGAGAGCCGGGCGCGGGTCCGGCGCCACCGGGCCCTGCGGCGGAACAAGGGCTTCTCCACCCTGGAGTGCCCGCGGGACCTGGGCGGGCTGACCATCCCGGTGGGGGGAGCAGCGTGCTGCTGGAGGATCTGGGCAATCTGTGGGCCAATGAGCTGTTTTCCCCTTCGGGCTTCGACCCGGATGGGGCCCTGCTCCGGACGGCGGAGGGGTTGGAGCGGCTCAGCGTCCAGGCCCAGAACCTGGTGGTGGTGAGCGCCGATGTGTTCGGAGAGGAGGTCCCCTGTTCTCCCGAGACGGCGGTCTATCTGGACGGGCTGGCCCGCCTGCACCGGCTGGCTGCAGGGCGGTGCGGCCGGGTAATAGAGGTGGTCTGCGGACTGCCGGTGATCTGGAAGGAGGAGTGCTGTTGAGGTATCTGCGGGCGGTCTCTATGGCCTTCTCCATGTACTCCCGTCTTCCCATGCCCTGGGTCCGGTGGTCCGACGACTGCCGGGCCTGGGTTTTTGTGCGCGTTTCCCCTTGTGGGGGCTGTCCTGGGTCTGCTCCTGCTGGCCTGGTCCGCGCTGGCGGATCTGCTGACGCTGACGCCGCAGCTCCGGGCAGCGGGGGCGGTCCTCCTGCCGCTGGCCTACACAGGTGGTATCCATATGGACGGCTTCTGCGACACCTGTGATGCGCTGGCCTCCCACCAGGACCGGGCCCGGAAGCTGGAGATCCTGAAGGACTCCCGCGTGGGGGGCCTTCGCGGTGCTGGGCTGTGTGTCCTATCTCCTCCTGCAATACGCCCTGTGGTGCCAGCCGGGCTGGGAGAAGGAGGATCTGTGGGTACTGGCTCTGGTCCCCGTGCTCTCCCGGGCCATGTCGGGGTACGGGGCGCTGAGCCCAGCCGGGGGCCAGGGCGGACGGCCTGCTGGCCGCCTTTACGGAGCAGGAGCAGGGGAGGGGGCGGCAGCGGTTTTGCTGTTTCTGTGCGCTCTGCTGGCGCTGGCCATCGGGATGCTGGGGGTGGGCTGCGCCGCTGTGGCCGCCGCCATCCTCGTCTATCTCTGGTATATCCAAATGGCCCGTCGGGAGTTCGGCGGTTTGACGGGTGACCTGGCGGGGTGGTTCCTTCAGGTGTGCGAATTGGGCTGTCTGGCGGCGATGGTGTTGGCGAGAGAGATAGCGGAGGTGTTGATATGATCCTGATCGTGGGCGGCCTTGGGGCAGGAAAACGGGACTTCGCCCGGCGTGAGCTGGGGGTCCGGGAGGAGGAGCTGTCCCCGGTCCTGGGGCCTGGGACATAGGTGCTCTACGACCTCCAGGCGCTGGACCCCTCCCGGATCTGGAGGAGCTGATGGGACTGCGGGCAGTGATCTGCAACGAGGTGGGCTGCGGCCTGGTCCCCATCCAGGCGGAGGAACGGCAGCGGCGGGAGGCGGTGGGCCGCCTCTGCTGCCAGCTGGCGGAGAGGGCCGAGGCGGTGTACCGGATCTCCTGCGGGCTGGCGATAAGACTAAAATAGAACAGACAGAGAGGAATAGACATGGAATTGCTGATGATCCGCCACAGCTCCACCAGAGGGAATCTGCTGCGGCAGTATGTAGGCTCCCAGGACCACCCCCTGGCCCCGGAGGGCGTGGCGCTGGCGGAGCGCCGCCGGGGGGAGATGCCTCCCATCGATGGGCTGTGGGTCTCACCTATGCTCCGGTGCCGGCAGACGGCTGAGATCCTGTTTCCCGGCGTGGAGCAGCGGCTGGTGGACGCGCTGAAGGAGTGCGATTTCGGAACCTTTGAGGGCAAGACTTGGGCAGAGCTGAAGGACAACCCCATCTATCAGGCGTGGCTGGCGGGGGGACCCCCATCGCCTTTCCCGGAGGAGAGGTGCTGGGGGAGCACATCGCCCGCTGCCGCCGGGGGGTGGCCCATGTGGTGGAGCAGGCCCGTGCCCTGGGCATGTCCCGGCCCGGGATTCTGGCCCATGGCGGGACCCTGATGTCCGCTATGTCCGGCTTTGCGGTGCCACATCAGGATTTTTACAGCTGGCTGCCCAGCAACTGCGGCGGATACCTAGTCCGGGTGGAGGAGGGGAAGGAGCTGGCCTTCACCCTTCTGGAGACGCTGTGAGCCGCCTGTGGGTCCTTCTGGCCGCTGCCGCTGGACTGGCTCCTGGGGGACCCGGCGGATGCCCCACCCCATACGGCTGATGGGATGGACCATCAGCCGCCTGGAGATTCCGGCCTGCGGCGGCTTTTTCCCAGGACGCCGGGAGGAGAACTGCTGGCCGGCGGGGTGCTGGTGCTGACCATGGTCCTGCTCTTCGGACGGGGGGAGCCTGCTGCTCCTGGCCGCTCTATATGCCCTCTCTCCGGCGGCGGGGACTGCGGCGGAGGTCTGGCTCAGCTATCAGCTGCTGGCCGCCCGGTGCCTCCGGGATGAGAGTATGGCGGTGTATCGGGCCTTGACCGGCAGGAGCCTCATGGACGCGCAGAGGGCGGTTGGCCGCATTGTAGGACGGGATACCCAGTGCCTGGACCGGGACGGCGTGACCCGGGCCGCAGTGGAGACGGTGGCAGAAAACACCTCTGACGGCGTGATCGCCCCCTGTTCTGGCTGGCTCTGGGCGGGCTGCCCCTAGGCATGGTGTACAAAGCTGTCAATACCATGGACTCCATGGTGGGATACCGAAACGAGCGATACCTCTTTTTCGGCAGGGCTGCGGCCCGCACCGACGACGCGGCCAATTATTTGCCAGCCCGGCTGTCCGCCCTGCTCATGTGCCTGGCCGCCGCTCTGCTGCCTGGATTCCGGGGGCGGGACGCACTGCGGATCTGGCGCAGGGACCGGCGTAAGCACAAGTCCCCCAACTCCGCTCAGACGGAGGCGGCCTGTGCCGGGGCGCTGGGGGTCCAGCTGGCCGGGGATGCCAGCTATTTTGGGACGCTGGTCCGAAAGCCCACCATCGGGGAGGCGGAGCGGCCCATCCGGCCGGAGGACATCCCGGCGGCCAACCGACTGATGTACGGGACCGAGGTCCTGTGTCTGGCCCTGTGCGCCGCAGCGGCAGTGCTGTGTTCTCACATATTCAGATAGGAGGGAGCGAAATGGAGGAGAGGACCCACGGTGGCGACATCTATGGCCTGGAGCGGCCTGTGCTGGATCTGTCCATCAGCCTGAACCCCTTGGGGGTGCCGCCCTGCGCCATCCAGGCGGCGCGGGAGGCACTGGAGCGCTCTCCCGCCTATCCTGACCCCCTCTGCCGTGGCCTAAGGCGGGCCATCTCCGCCCGGGACGGCGTTCCGGAGGACTGGGTGCTGTGTGGGAACGGGGCCTCTGACCTGATCGACCGGCTGGTCCGAGCTCTGCGTCCGGACCACGCCCTGGTCCTGGCCCCGACCTTTTCGGAGTACCACAGGGCCCTGTACAAAAATAATTGTAAAGTTAAATTCCATTACGCAAATATGCACGAAGATTTCCGCTTTTCCAGCGCCCTGCTCGGAAAAATTTCCCAGGAAATTGATGCTGTGTTCCTCTGTGATCCCAACAACCCCACAGGCACACTGATCTCTCCCCAGCTGTTGCGGGCCCTTCTGGCCCGCTGTCGGGAGGCCGGAGCACTGCTGGTGGTGGACCAGTGCTTTCTGGAGTTGTCTCCAGGGGAGCCGGACCGGCTGGTTCGGGAGCTGGAGGGCGGAGGGCTGCTGCTGCTGCGGGCCCTGACCAAGAGCTATGCCATGGCCGGGCTGCGGCTGGGCTACTGCCTGTCCGATGACCGGGCACTGCTGGCCGCTATGGCGGAGGAGGGCCCGCCCTGGCCGGTGTCACAGCCGGCACAACAGGCAGGGATATCTGCTTTACAGGATGCGCCGGACTGGCCATTTCGCGTCCACCAGCAGTTGGAGGAGGAGCGCCGCTATCTCTCTCAGGAACTGAGCAGGCTGCGGTTCCACGTCTACCCAAGCGACTCCATTTCCTGCTGTTCCAGGGGGAGGAGGGCTGGCGGGAGCGCCTGCTGGACCGGGGCATCCTGATCCGGAGCTGCGCCGACTTCAGGGGCTGGGTCCTGGTCTACCGCGTCTGCGTCAGGAGCCGCGGGGAAAATAAGAGGCTGATCCAGGCCATTCAGCAGGAGAGGGAGGCTTTCCATGGCTAGATCCATTATGATCCAGGGGACCATGTCCAATGCGGGGAAGAGCGTGCTGACGGCGGGGCTGTGCCGCATCTTCCGCCAGGACGGTATTCGGTGGCCCCTTCAAAGAGCCAGAACATGGCGCTGAACAGCTTCGTCACCCGGGAGGGCCTGGAGATGGGCCGGGCCCAGGTGATGCAGGCGGAGGCCGCCGGGGTGGAGCCCAGCGTCCGGATGAACCCCATCCTGCTCAAGCCCAGCAGCGACATGGGCAGCCAGGTCATCGTCAACGGGGAGGTGGTGGGCAGCATGTCCGCCGCCGCCTACTTGTCCTACAAAAAAGCAGCTGATCCCCACTATTCCTGGAGTCCTACCACGCCCTGGCCCAGACCCACGATATCGTCGTACTGGAGGGGGCCGGCAGCCCCGCAGAGATCAACCTGAAGGCGGACGACATCGTGAACATGGGCATGGCCCGGATGGCCGGGCCCCGGTGCTGCTGGCGGGGGACATCGACCGGGGCGGTGTCTTTGCTGCCCTTTACGGGACCATGGCCCTGCTGGAGCCTGATGAGCGGGCCATGGTGAAGGGGACGGTCATCAACAAGTTCCGGGGCGACGTGGAGATCCTCCGCCCCGGTCTGACCCAGCTGGAGGAGCTGACCCATGTGCCGGTGGTAGGGGTGGTGCCCTGGATGGAGTTGGATCTGGATGAAGAGGACAGCCTCTCCCAGCACTTTTCTGCTAGACGGGAGGGGAAGCCCCCTGGACGTGGCGGTGATCCGCCTGCCACGCATCTCCAACTTCACCGATTTCGCCCCTCTGGAGCGCCATCCGGCGGTAGGACTGCGCTATGTGGACAGGGTCCAGGCACTGGAAAGGCCGGATCTGGTCATCCTCCCAGGTACGAAGAGCACCCTGGCCGACCTGTCCTGGCTTCGGCAGAGCGGGCTGGAGGGGACGATCCTCCGGCTGGTGGGAAAGGGTGTCCCAGTCATCGGGATCTGTGGCGGATTCCAGATGCTGGGCCGCACTCTGGAGGACCCCAGGGCGTGGAGGGAGGCGGCTCCATGCATGGGATGGGACTCCTGCCGGTGGCCACCACCTTTCTCGTAAAAGTCCAGAGAACAGAAGTATTGTCAAGCGGATCTCCCTGACGGATTTTATGGACGGCTCTAGGGGGTGTCCTCTGGAGGGCTATGAGATCCATATGGGGACCAGCGGGGGAGAGAGCATCTTCACCGTGGAGGGCCGGGTGCTTGGGACCTATCTCCACGGACTGTTTGACAGCGGTGCGTTCACCTGTGGGCTGGTGGATCTGCTCCTGGATGAGAAGGGGTGGAGTGGAACGGAGAACAGTCCTGCACCGAGGACGCCCGTACCTTTAAGGAACGGCAGTATGACCGGCTGGCTGACATGCTGCGGCGGAGCTTGGACATGGAGGCCATCTATCGAATTTTGGAGCAGGGCCTGGGTAGGCTGGCCAGAGAAAGGAGAGCAGTATGATTTTTCGCTGTTCAGACCAGGGGTGCGGCTATTTTGGAGAGGGGCCCCGGCTGCCGGAGTTCTGTCCCCCGCTGCGGCAAGCGGATGCTCCAGGCGGCGGAGGGGGAGATGACCGGAGATGACTGGTCCGCCCTTGGTGTCTTCTGGATCAGCCGGCCCGATGGGAAAGAGAGGGGACTGGCCTGCTTCCGCCGCTCCGCCGGCATGGGAAGCGGCTGGGGGACCTGCAACCTGGGCATCTGTATGGAACAGGGGATCGGGTGGAGGCCGACCCCCGCCAGGCTTTCTGGCTTTATCAGCAGGCCGTGGAGGGGAGCCTGTCGGCGGTGTGCAATCTGGGCGTCTGCTATGAGCAGGGGATCGGCACCACTTCAGACCAGAAAAAGGCGGTGGAGCTGTTCCGGCAAGCGGCGGAGCACGGCTCCTCCCGGGGGCAGAGGCTGCTGGCCCGCTGTCTGGAACAGGGGCTGGGACTGCCCCAGGACCAAAAGGCTGCCCTGGAATGGCTGCGGACCTCCGCCCTTCAGGGGGACGCCTCCAGCCAGGCGGAGCTGGCCCGGCACTATGAGTTTGGCATCGGGACGGAGATCTCCCCAAGCAGGCCGTACAGTGGTACCGCCGTGCGGCTCAGGCAGGGGATGCGGACGGACAGTGCTGTCTGGGCTGGCTGATGGAACACGGAAAATGGGTGGAGCAGGACGCGGACGGCGCGGTCCAGCTCTATTCGCAGGCGGCGGAGCAGGGGCACAGCCGGGCCGCTCTGCTTCTGGGGATCTGCTGCCTCAATGGGACCGGGATGCCCCGGGACCCAGACCGGGCCTGGGACCTGCTGGTCCGGGCATGGGAGCTGGGGGCCGAGTCCGCGGCCTGCGAGCTGGGACAGATGTGCCTGAAGGGGGATGGGGTCCCTCAGAATGACCAGGAGGCGGTCCGCTGGTGGACCCTGGGGGCTCAGAAGGGGGACTCCACGGCCCAGTATGATCTGGGATGGTGCTGTGAGAAGGGCCGGGGGATCGGACAGGACTATGCTCAGGCCGCCTACTGGTACCGCCGCTCTGCGGACGGAGGGGACAGCGATGCTATGTGCAACCTGGGCTGGCTCTATGAGGCGGGCCAGGGCGTGGAGCAGAGCTGGGAGAAGGCGGCGGAGTGGTATCTGCGGAGCGCCGAGGCCGGGGAGCGGCCGGGCCATGGGCAACCTGGCTTGGTGCTATGACAACGGAAAAGGCGTGGAGCAGGACCACGCCGAAGCCGCCCGGTGGTTCCAGCGTGGAGCCGAGTCTGGAGACGTACGTTCCATGTACTGCCTGGCCTGGGACTATGAGCATGGGGAGGGCGTAGAGGCCAGCCTCCCCTCTTGCCGCGCACTGGTATGAACAGGCATCTGAGGCCGGAGACGCGGAAGCCAGCCGCTGCCTGGGGTGGCTGTATGAGACAGGGCAGGGCGTGGATCAGGACGGGAAAAAGGCCGCAGCTTTGTACCGCCGTGCAATGGAGGCGGGCAGCATCCGCGCCATGGGAAATCTGGCCTGGTGCTATTCTGAAGGGATCGGGGTAGAGCAGGACCAGGTCCAGGCAACAGAGCTGTATCGCAGAGGCGCGGAAGCGGGCAATCCCGCTCTATGAGCAGCTTTGGATACCGGCTCCTCCACGGCAGGGGCATTGGGAAGGATGACAAGCAGGCAGTCATCTGGCTGCGAAGGGCTGCGGAACAAGAGCAGGACAACGCCATGTGCAACCTGGGGTGGTGCTATGAGCGTGGACACGGTGTTCCCAGGACTGGAAGCAGGCCGTGGAGTGGTATCGGCGGGCGGCACAGGCCGGAAATACTGTTGCGATGGGAAATCTGGGCTGGTGCTATGAAAAGGGAAAAGGTGTGGAAAAAGACCCGGCAGCTGCGGTAAGCTGGTACAGGCAGGGAGCAGAGCGGGGTTCCGTCCGATCCATGTATGAACTGGGCCGGTGCTGTCAGGGCGGCATTGGAGTTGCAGAGGACCTGAAGCAGGCGTTGATCTGGTTTCACAAGTCCGCCGAAGTGGGGGATGCCGACTCCTTGGGGCTTTTGGGCTGGTCTTATGAATACGGCATCGGGACAGAACAGGATTACGCCAGGGCAGTCGAATATTACCGGTGTGCGGCAGAGAAGGGGAATGCCTCCAGCATGAACAATTTGGCGGAGATGCTGGCAAATGGAAGGGGAGGGCCCCGAAATTTCGAACAGGCTATGTTTTGGTATCAGCGTGCAGCGGAGGCAGGGAGTGTCTGTGCGCTCTATAACATGGGCTGGCATGCAGAACAGGCGGGCCGCATCGCAGAGGCGCTGGACTGCTACCGACAGGCCCAGCAGTCCGGGGATGAAGCTGCCTTTTGGGCACTGGGGCGTTTTTATGAGATCGGAATTGGAGTAGAGCAGGACCCGAAGCAGGCGTTTGCGCTCTACCAGGCGGGTGCGGAAAATGGAAACGTCAACTGCCGCTGCCGCCTGATTCGATGTTATGCTGTGGGGATCGGAACGCCGCGTGATCCGGACACGGCCCGGCAGCTGGGGCGTGCGCTGCTCTGTGAGAAGCTGGACCCCTGGGACTTAGAGGACTATGGCTGTCAGCCGGAGCTGGAGCAGCTTCGGCAGCTTATGGATACATTAGAGACCTAAAAAGCTGGAGCGGCGCATCAGAAATGCGCCGCTCCAGCTTTAGGGTGTGCAGAGCGTTTCCAGAGTCCTGCGGTCCAAAAGAGAAATGCTCCGGTATCCCAGAGCGACCAGCCCCCTGCGGGAGAATTGGTTCAGGATGCGGCTGACGGTCACCGGCTAACAGAGATGGATGAGGCGATCTCCTCCTGGGTGCAGGACACCTGATCCTGCCCAGATGCTGCGGAGAGCAGGTACTGAGCCACCCGCCACTCTGCCGGGCGGAAGGCCATGTCGTCCACATGGGCGGACAGCAGCCGCACCGTCCGGGCCAGATATTTCAGCATGGCCATGGCCATGCCTGATTCCGGGTAAAAAATTCCGCCGTGACCTGCTCCCGGTCGATGGGGACGATCTCGCAGGGGGTGAGGGCTACGGCGGAGGACACCCGGGGCAGTTCGTCAAAAAAGGATGCCTCCCCGAAGATGGAGCCCTGCTGATACAGGTTCAGGGTGCGCTCCGCCCCGTCCTCCGACTGGATGAAGCTCTTTACCTTTCCCTTTTTCAAATAATAAAAGCAGGTGGCCTCTGTCCCCTGGAGGTAGATCAGATAGCCGGAGGAGCAGCGGACCGAGGGGCGGTCCTGGGCGAAGGGACGCCAGAGCTCCACAGGGAAGTCCAGCGAAAAGGTGTTGGCGTATTCCATCGATCTCTCCTCTTTTCCCAAGAAATCCTCTTAATTGTATCATAGTTAACATTCTTTTGGCAAGAGAACCGTCATACTGGACAGGAAAAAATCACCCACAAAGTGAGGAGGCACATTCCATGGGAATGACGATGACACAAAAAATTCTGGCAAAGGCCGCCGGGCTGTCCTCAGTCCAGCCGGGCCAGCTGATCGAAGCCAGGCTGAACCTGGTCCTGGGCAATGACATTACCACCCCCGTGGCCATCACCGAGTTTGAGAAGGCCGGCTTCAGCCAGGTCTTTGACAAGGACAAGATCTCCATCGTCCTGGACCACTATACCCCCTGCAAGGATATCAAGTCTGCCCAGCTGTGCAAGCAGGCACGGGAGTTTGCCCATAAGCACAGCATCACCCATTTCTACGACGTGGGCCAGGTGGGCGTAGAGCACGCCCTGATCCCCGAGAAGGGGCTGGCCGCCCCGGGAGAGTCATCGTGGGGGCCGACTCCCCATACCTGCACCTACGGCGCGCTGGGTGCCTTCTCCACCGGCATCGGCTCCACCGACATGGCTGCGGGCATGGCCACCGGCCTGCTGTGGTTCAAGGTCCCCTCTGCCATCAAGGTGACCCTGAAGGGGAAGCTCCAGCCCTGCGTCAGCGGCAAGGATGTGATCCTGCACCTGATCGGCGAGATCGGCGTGGACGGCGCCCTGTATCAGTCCCTGGAGTTCACCGGGGAGGGGGTGTCCTCTCTGTCCATGGACGACCGCTTCACTATCTCCAACATGGCCATCGAGGCCGGCGGCAAGAACGGGATCTTCCCCGTGGATGAAAAGACCATGGAGTACATCAACGGCCGGGTGGACCGCCCCTGCGAGGCCTTCCAGGCCGATCCCGATGCGGTCTACACACGGGAGGTAGTCATCGATCTGGACAAGCTGGAACCCACCGTCTCCATGCCCCATCTCCCCGGAGAACACCAAGGTGGTCAGCGAGGTGGCCGGCCTGCACATCGACCAGGTGGTGATCGGCTCCTGCACCAATGGGCGCATCCAGGACCTGCGGGAGGCCGCTGCTATTCTGAAGGGGAAAAAGGTGGCGGAAAATGTGCGCTGCATCGTCATCCCCGCCACCCAGGAGATCACCCTCCAAGCCATGAAGGAGGGGCTGCTGGAGATCTTCATCGCCTCCGGCTGCGCTGTCTCCGCCCCCACCTGCGGCCCCTGCCTGGGTGGACACATGGGCGTGATGGCGGAGGGGGAGCGCACCGTCTCCACCACCAACCGCAACTTCGTGGGCCGCATGGGCCATGTCACCTCCGAGGTCATTCTGGCCTCTCCCGCTGTGGCCGCCGCCTCCGCCGTGGCCGGCTGTGTGGCCGACCCCCGCATCTAAAGCGAACGGCGCCTCAGGCGCAATGGGGAATATAAGGTCCCGAACTCCTCATTCCTAATTCTTAATTTGTAAAGAAAGGATCGACGAACCAATGAAGGTATACAAATACGGTGCCAACGTGGACACTGACGTCATCATCCCCGCCCGGCACCTGAACGACCCCTCTCCCGCGGCCCTGGCCTCCCACTGCATGGAGGACATCGATAAGGACTTCGCTTCCACCGTGGAGGAGGGCGACATCATCGTAGCAGGTCCCAACTTCGGCTGCGGCTCCAGCCGGGAGCACGCCCCCTGGCCATCAAATCCTGCAAGGTAAAATGTGTCATCGCCCCCTCCTTTGCCCGTATCTTCTACCGCAACGCCATCAACATCGGCTTCCCCATCATGGAGTGCGCCCAGGCGGCGGAGGAGATCCAGGCCGGGGACCAGGTGGACGTGGACTTTGCCACCGGAGTCATCACCGATCAGACCACCGGCAAGACCTGGCAGGCCGCGCCCTTCCCGGAGTTTATTGACGGGATCATCAAAAGCGGCGGACTGCTCAACTCCCTGAAGGCGAGAGGAGTAGCAAAATGAACTTTAAATTGCCCTGATCCGGGGCGACGGCATCGGCCCAGAGGTGGTGGGCGAGGCGGTCCAGGTCATGGAAGCCGTGGGGAAGAAGTTCGGCCACAGCTTTACCTTTGAGGACATTTTGATGGGCGGCTGCGCCACTGACGCAGTGGGGGTGTCCTACCCCGAAGGCACCGCGGAGAAGTGCAGGGCCTGCGACGCGGTGCTGCTGGGCGCTGTAGGAGGTCCCAAGTGGGGCAGCGACAAGCCAGCGGAACAGCGCCCGGAGACGGCCCTGCTGGCCATCCGCAAAGACCTGGGGCTGTATGCCAACCTGCGCCCCGCCGCCCTGCGTCCCGCCATGGCCGGCGCCTGCCCACTGAAGAAGGAGACCGCCGAGAAAGGCATCGACCTGATGATGGTCCGGGAGCTCACCGGCGGCATCTACTTTGGCAAGCGGGAGCGCTATCAGACTGAGGACCGGGGAGAGGAGGCCTCCGACCGGATGGCCTACTCCGAGAAGGAGATCGAGCGCATCGGCCGCCGGGCCTTTGAGTTGGCCCGCCTGCGCCGGAAGAAGGTCGCCAGTGTGGACAAGGCCAACGTGCTGGACACCTCCCGCCTGTGGCGTTCAGTGATGCACCGGCTGGCGGAAGAGTACGCCGACGTGGCGTATGAGGACGTGCTGGTGGACAACTGCGCCATGCAGCTGGTCCGGGACCCCGGCCAGTTCGACGTGGTGGTCACCGAGAACATGTTCGGCGACATTCTCTCCGACGAGGCCAGCATGGTCACCGGCTCCATTGGACTGCTGCCCTCCGCCTCCATCGGGGACGCTGCCCCCGGCCTGTATGAGCCCATCCACGGCTCCGCCCCGGACATTGCCGGCCAGGACAAGGCCAATCCCATCGCCACCATCCTGTCTGTGGCCATGATGTTCCGCTACTCCTTCCACCTGGCCGCGGAGGCCCAGGCCATCGAAAACGCCGTGGACGCGGTGCTGGCTGAGGGCTGGCGCACCGCCGACATCGCCGAGCCCGGCGTCATCCCCATCGGGACCCGGGAGATGGGCCGGCGCATCCGGGAAAAGCTCTGACTCAGAGAAAACACACAGACCCGGGACCCCAAGTCAGATCCGGGAGGGGGGCCCCTGGGTCCTTTTGCCCTCTGGAGGAACGGGAGTGGGAACAGGGCAGAGGAGAATTTGGTGAAAAAGCACAGAATGGAGGGAGCTCTACCCCTGACTTGCACCGTCCCCTGCCAAATTGTTCAGAATTTCAGGAAAATAACCGGAAACCACTTGCAATCCTGCAAGTCGGCGCATATAATATGCCATGCGTGATTCGCCAGAAGGAGGACAACATTGATATGAAAGAGCTTTCCAAGATCGCACTGGCTGTTGAGCCGTCCAGCACCATGGCCATCGACACTCTGTTCAAGCAGATGAAAGCCGAGGGGCAGGACGTGATCGGGTTTGGAGCCGGAGAACCCGACTTCAATACGCCGGACTATATCAAAGAGGCGGGTATTGCCGCCATCGAGCACAACGAGACCCGCTACACTCCCTCCAGCGGCACGGTGGAGCTGCGCAAGGCCATCTGCCAGCGCCTGAAGGCCGACTGCGGCGTGGAGTACACCCCCAGCAGATCTCCGTGTCCAACGGCGCCAAGCCCTGCGTCTATGTGGCCCTGAGGGCCCTCATCAACCCCGGGGACGAGGTCATCCTGCCCTCTCCCTACTGGGTGAGCTACTCTGAGCTCATCAAGATGACCGGCGGCGTGCCTGTTATTGTGGAGACCCGGGAGGCGGACCATTTCAAGCTCACCGCCCAGGAGCTGCGGGACGCCATCACCCCCAAGACCAAGGCCATGATCCTGAACAACCCATCCAACCCCACCGGCATGATGTACAGCCGCAAGGAGCTGGAGGAGATCGCCAAGGTCTGCGTAGAACAGGATATTTACGTGATCTGCGACGAGATCTATTATCATCTGGTGTATGATGGAGAGGGAGTTTGTCAGCCTGGCCGCCATCAGCCCCGAGATCAAGTAGCGCACCCTGCTGATCAACGGTGTCTCCAAGTCCTATGCCATGACCGGCTGGCGCATCGGCTATGTGGCCGCTAACGACCAGGTCTCCAAGGTGATCGCCAACTACCCCAGCCACTGCACCGGCTCGCCCCCAGCTCCATCTCCCAGAAGGCCGCTGTGACCGCCCCTCACTGCCTCCCAGGAGAGTGTGGAGGTCATGCGCAAGGCTTTCGAGCGCCGCCGTGACTACATGGTGGAGCGGATGAACAGCATCGAGGGCGTCAGCTGCATCAAGCCCCACGGCGCTTTCTATGTGATGATGAACATTGAGAAGCTCATCGGCCAGGAGCTCCACGGCGTGGTCATCCGGGACGCGGACGATTTCGGCAACCTCTTCCTGAAGTACGGCAAGGTGGCCGTGGTGCCCGGTACTGGCTTTGGTGCCCCCACTTTTGTTCGCTGGTCCTATGCCACCTCCATTGAGAACATCAAGGAGGGCCTGAACCGGCTGGAGCGTTTCCTGAAGGGCGAGACCATCTAAACATGACGAAACAGAGCGGGAGCACGGACAGACCCATGTCCGCACTCCCGCTTTCCTCTCTTAAGTTTTCGTGAAAATTTGGGAAAGCACTGGCAATCCCCCGGGGAGTACGTTATAATATTTGATACAAGCGGGCAGGGAGAGCTGCCCAGATTCTAAATAAAATGAGGTTTGATGCAAATGCCGACCAACGCCTATGAAAGTCCGCTGTCCTCCCGATATGCCAGCGACGAGATGCTGTATCTCTTTTCCGCTGACAAGAAATTCTCCACTTGGAGACGTCTGTGGGTCGCGCTGGCCCGGGCCGAGATGGAGCTGGGGCTCCCGGTGACCCAGGAGCAGGTGGATGAACTGGAGGCCCATATCACTGATATCGACTATGAGAAGGCGGCCCAGTGGGAACGGAAGTTGCGCCATGACGTGATGGCCCATGTCCACACCTACGGTGAGCTGTGCCCCAAAGCCATGCCCATCATCCATCTGGGGGCCACCAGCTGCTATGTGGGGGACAATACCGACGTGATCCTCATGCGGGAGGGACTGGAGCTGGTCGGGCCAAGCTGGTAAAGGTCATCGCCCGGCTGGCCAAGTTCGCAGAGGAGTATAAGGCCCTGCCCACCCTGGGCTTTACTCACTTTCAGGCGGCCCAGCTGGTCACTGTAGGCAAGCGGGCCACCCTCTGGATGAACGAGCTGCTGATGGACCTGGAGGAGGTGGAGCACCGCATCTCCAGCCTGAAGCTGCTGGGCTCCAAGGGGACCACGGGTACCCAGGCCTCCTTCCTGGAGCTGTTCGAGGGCGACCATGGGAAGGTGAAGGAGCTGGAGCGCCGGATCGCAGAGGAGATGGGCTTTGATGCCGTGGTCCCAGTCAGCGGACAGACCTACTCCCGGAAGATGGACTACAACGTGCTGTCCACCCTGTCCGGCATCGCCCAGTCCGCCAGCAAGTTCGCCACCGATCTGCGGCTGCTGTGCCACATGAAGGAGGTCGAGGAACCCTTTGAGAAGCACCAGGTCGGCTCTTCCGCCATGCCCTACAAGCGCAACCCCATGCGTTCCGAGCGCATCTGCTCCCTGGCCCGGTACGTCATCGTGGACGCCGGCAATCCCGCCGTCACCACCGCCACCCAGTGGTTCGAGCGCACCCTGGACGACTCGGCCAACAAGCGCCTGTCTGTGCCAGAGGCCTTCCTGGCTGTGGACGCCATCCTGAACATCTACCTGAACGTGGCCTCCGGTCTGGTGGTCCACCCCAAGGTCATTGGGCGCCACGTGCTGGAGGAGCTGCCCTTCATGGCCAGCGAGAACATCATGATGGATGCGGTGAAGCGGGGCGGCAACCGCCAGGAGCTCCACGGGCGTATCCGCGTGCTCTCCCAGGAGGCCGGGCGGAAGGCCGCTGCCCCCAGCAGGTGGAGGAGTTCCTGAAGGAGCAGGTCGCCCCCGCTCTGGCCAAATATCAGGACTGCCTGAAGGATGAGGACACAGAGCTGAAAGTCTGAGAAAAAGGAGCTGCCCACGTGAACAAGAAGCCGCAAAATCCATACTTTTTGCCGGCGTGACTGCATTTCTGGTCATCGCCGCCGCTATCCTCGTCTTTTTGCCGTCTTTCACTTCAAGGGCATCCTGCTAGCTTTCTCTCCACGGTCAACCACATTCTCCGTCCCATCTACTACGGGCGGTCCTGGCTTTCCTGTTGCTGCCCATCCACCGGGCCATTTTTAAGATTTCTCACCGGACTCACCCCGGACAGCCGCCTGTCAGACCGGCGGAACCTGAGCTTTCTCAACGCAGTGGCCATCATCCTCAGCCTTCTGTTCGCCGCCCTAGTCATTTATATCCTGCTGGCCATGGTGCTGCCCCAGGTCTATGAGAGCGTGGTAGGGCTGGTCCAGTCCATCCCCGGCTATTTTATGACCCTCCAGGAGCGGCTGATGGAATTTTTGGCCAATAACCCGGACATTCAGACAGCGGTCATGCCCTACTACAACTCGGTAGCTGTGTCGGTGGAGGAGTGGCTCCAGTCCGATCTGCTCCCCAATCTGGAGTCCGTCAACAGCTCTTTGTCCTGGTTCCAGCAGGAGATCGTTCCCCGGCTCACCTCCATGTTCTCCAGTGTGTCCGCTGTGTTCATCGCCCTGCTGATGCTGGCCAAGGACCTGCTGATCGCCATTATCGTCTCAGTCTATCTGCTGGCCAGAAAGGATATCTTTCTCTGCCCAGGCCAAAAAGATCGTGTACAGTGTGTGTGAGACCCGCTGGGCGGACCTGATCGTGGAGGAGGTTCGCAATGCCTATCGCATCATGAGCGGCTTCATCAACGGCAAGCTGCTGGACTCCCTCATCATTGGGATCATCGCGCTGGTGTGCTGCAATCTCTTTAACTTCCCATACCCCGCCCTTTTGGCGGTCATCATCGGTGTGACCAATGTCATCCCCTTTTTGGCCCCTTTATCGGTGCCATTCCATGCGCCCTGCTGATCCTCATCATCAGTCCTATCCAGTGTGTTTATTTCGTGATCTTTATCCTTGTGCTCCAGCAGTTTGACGGGAATATTCTGGGCCCCAAGATCCTGGGGGACTCCACGGGGCTGGCCTCCTTCTGGGTACTGTTCTCTATCCTGCTGTTCGGCGGGCTGTTTGATTCGCCGGCATGGTGCTGGGCGTCCCGGTATTTGCCATGTTTTACAGCGTGGTCAACCGTCTGGTACGCTATGGGCTGGGGAAGCGGAAGCTCCCGGTGGAGACCCAGGAGTATCTGGGACGGACCGGGCCCTCTCCAGGCCGAAGGAGTGACCCCCTGTGAATAAAACAGCGATTTGCGGCCTCAGGGCGGCCCTGGTGATCGTCTTCCTTTTTGATCCTGCTGGCACTGGGTGCCCTGATCCTTGTGGGAAACTATTTCTACACCTTTGCCCTGGACCCTAACGCCAAGGGCGGCTTCGGCCCGCCGCCGGGATCGTGGACAGCGAGTACACCCGCTGGCTGCTGAAGGACAGCCGTGACGTGTCCCTCATCAGTGATGACGGCCTGGAGCTCCACGCCTACCGGGTGGACGGAAGCGTCCCTCACCGCTACGCTGTCCTCTGCCATGGCTATCAAAACAACGCCACCGGCATGGCCTCCTATGGCAAACATCTGTTTGATTTGGGCTACACGGTGCTGCTCCCCCGACGCCAGAGGGCACGGAGAGAGCGAGGGAGACTACATCGGGATGGGGTGGCCGGAGCGCCGGGATGTGGTCCGGTGGTGTCAACAGCTGATCGCGGAGGACCCGGAGGCGGAGATCGTGCTTTACGGCGTCTCTATGGGCGCTGCCACCGTGATGATGGCCTCCGGTGAGGCGGATCTGCCTGTCCAGGTCCGGTGTGTGATCGAGGACTGCGGTTATACCTCTGTCTTGGATGAATTTTCTGGCCAGCTGAAGGAGCTGTTCGGCCTGCCGCCCTTCCCCGTTCTCAACGCTGCGGATCTGGTCTGCCGTATCCGGGCCGGCTACAGCATCACAGAGGCCAGTGCCCTGAGACAGGTGGAGCGCTCTGTCACCCCCACGCTCTTCATCCACGGAGAGGAGGACACCTTTGTTCCTTTCTGGATGCTGGAGGAGCTGTATCAGGCCGCCTCCTGCGAGAAGGAGAAGCTGGCCGTCCCCGGTGCCGCTCACGCGGAGTCCGCCGCCGTGGCGCCGGAGCTGTACTGGCCCGCGGTGGACGCCTTTCTGGCGCGGCATATGGCCTGATTCAGCGAGATAGAAAGAAGCCCTGCATGGCAATGCCATGCAGGGCTTCTTTACTGGAAACCTATTACAGGCTGGTGGTCAGCACCTTTTTCAGGCGGGCAAAACGGGGGAGGGCGTTCTCCTTGGGGGGCATCGGTCTCTCCCTGGATCAGGGGCAGCACAGTCGATGAACTCTTGAGTCACACCGTTCCTGCCTCGTTGATCCACGCGCGGGGACCTTCTTCTCAAAGTTGGCCACGATATCCAGGGGGCTCCAGGACGGTCTTGCATTCATAGCTGCCATCCCGAGTGCACTGGAAAGCCACCATCTTGTCAGTAAAGCCCTCAGCGGCGGCCTCCACCGCAGCCTGGCCGGCCAGATATGCCTCCTCCACATCGGTCTTGGAGGCCAGATGGGACCCGCAGCGCTGGAGCAGGGAGAGCTCGATGCCGCGGACCTTGGCCCCCAGCTTCTGCTTCACGGTCTCGGCCAGCATGGAGGCCAGACCGCCCAGCTGGGCGTGGCCGAAGCCGTCGGTGGCAGAGGTCTTGGCCTCGGAGACGAAGGAGCCGTCGGCGTAGTGGATGCCCTCGGAGACGGCCACCATGCAGTTGCCGGTCTTATCGTAGACGGCCTTCACATCGGGAGAGGAACCGGTCCATGTCAAAGTCGGTCTCAGGCAGATAGACCAGGTCGGGACCGCAGCCGGTGAGGGAGGCCAGGGCGGTGGAGCCGGCCAGCCAGCCGGCGTGACGGCCCATGATCTCAATGACAGTGACCATGCCAGTGTCATAGACGTGGGCGTCCTGCCAGACCTCGGCGCAGGAGGTGGCGATATACTTGGCGGCAGAGGCGAAGCCGGGGCAGTGGTCGGTGCCGTTCAGGTCATTGTCAATTGTCTTGGGCACGCCCATGATGCGGCACTCGTAGCCCACTTTCTGCATATATACTTGTTGCAGGTGAGATCTTGTTGCAGGTGTCCATGGAGTCGTTGCCGCCCCATCGCGTTCAATGTCAACAACATGGAGATCGTGAGACCGGCCTGCCTATCTGCCTGCACCTGGACCACGGCGACAGCTTCGAGCTGTGCAAGTCCTGCGTGGACGGCGGTTTCACCTCCGTGATGATCGATGCCTCCTCCAAGCCCTTTGAGGAGAACATCGAGATCACCAAGAAGGTGGTGGAGTATGCCCACGACCACGGCGTAGTGGTGGAGGCCGAGCTGGGCGCTCTGGCAGGCGTGGAGGACGAGGTCAATGTGTCTGCCGAAGACTCCCATTACACCCGTCCTGAAGAGGTGGAGGAGTTCGTCTCCCGCACCGGCTGTGATTCCCTGGCCATCGCCATCGGCACCAGCCACGGCGCCTACAAGTTCACTGCCGCTCAGTGCACCCGCAATGAGAAGGGGGGAGCTGGTTCCCCCTCCGCTGCGCTTCGACATCCTGGATGAGATCGTCAGGCGCCTGCCTGGGTTCCCCATCGTGCTCCACGGCTCCTCCTCCGTGCCTCAGGAGTTTGTGAATGAGAGAGTCTTGGCCTGATGTATACCTCCAAGGACCAGCGCGTCCGTGACGAAGTCCGTCAGCCGGCCTCTCATTCGCAGCGTTCGATTTATGCAGGTTGAGCCACCTCCTTGGTGCGCCCGTGTCATCAAATAGATTGGATCGGCAATGGTGGAATGGCTGGTCGCCAAAACAAATCCATGATGAGGAGCGATCAATATGAACAATGTGGCAGGGATCGATGTTTCCAAAGGAAAGAGCATGGTATCCGTTCTCCGCCCTTTTGGAGAAGTGGTAGCAAAACCATTTTCTATTGGTCACACCGGCAGTGAACTCAAGGAGCTGGCAGACTACTTGAAAAGCCTGGACGGTGAGACACGAGTAGTCATGGAGCATACCGGACGGTACTATGAGCCGGTAGCCCGTTTTCTTCATGAGGAGGGCGTCTTTGTCAGCGCAGTCAATCCGAAGCTTATCAAAGACTACGGGAACAACACCCTGCGAAAAGTGAAAACAGACAAGGCAGATGCCCGGAAGATTGCCCGCTATGGGCTTGACAACTGGGCAGAATTGCGCCAACATACACCCATGGATACGATTCGAATGCAACTGAAAACGCTGAACCGGCAGCAGAGTCTATACGCTAAGACTAAGACGATGATGAAAAACAACCTCATCGCCCTTCTTGACCAGACCTATCCCGGCGTCAACGCCCTATTTGACAGCCCTGTCCGTGAGGACGGCAGCCAGAAGTGGGTGGACTTTGCCACGGCCTTTTGGCATGTGGACTGTGTGCGAAACATGAGCCTCACTGCCTTTGCCGAGCGTTACCGTAAGTGGTGTAAACGGCATGGCTACAACTTCAGCCAGAGCAAAGCCGTTGAGGTCCACACCGGAGCACAGGACCTGATTGCCATGCTCCCCAAGGACGCTCTGACCAAAACCATGGTCCGGCAGGCCATTGATGCGCTGAACGCCGTCTCTGCCTCTCTGGAACGGCTCAAGGCTGAAATGCAGGCCCTGGCAGCCCAGCTCCCGGAATACCCTGTGGTCATGGCCATGCACGGTGTAGGCGATTCTCTCGGCCCTCAGCTTATGGCGGAGCTTGGGGATGTGGCCCGGTTTACCCACCGAAACGCCATTACCGCTTTTGCGGGCGTTGACCCTGGCGCTGACCAGTCCGGCACTCACGAGGCTAAGAGCACAAGGGTTTCCAAAAGCGGGCCGCCGGAGCTGCGCCGCGCCTTATTCCTGGTTATGGACTGCCTACTGAAAACACAGCCCCAGGATGACCCGGTATACCGTTTCATGGACAAGAAACGAGCCGAGGGCAAACCCTATCTGGTTTACATGACAGCCGGCGCCAACAAGTTCCTGCGCATCTATTATGGCAGAGTAAAAGAATATCTGGCATCTCTGGAGGAAAATTAAGGAAGTATCCTTCCTTGTAGCAGAACCATATTGCCCATACGCTAAAAGCATCTTATGACAGAAAGAGAGCGATTAAGATGTTTTTAGACAATTTATCCACCTCCGTCCTCAAATTATGTGATACTCAAAAGCTCAGCTATGAAGCTGCCTCGGAACGATGTGACCTCAGTTCCAGGTACTTTGGCGACATTGCCAGAGGCAAGACTGCGCCCACGATCCTGACGCTGGAAAAACTCTGCGTTGGCTTTGAACTGACGCCAAATGACCTGTTGATCCCCTCAGAGTTCTGGAGAGAGATGGCCTTCCGCGAACCGATGCCAGTTACACACATCCGCTGCTTTCGATACCTCTCTGGCGTGACGGGTTTTCCTGTTTGCCCGCAATGTAGAAGGACTATGGAACGGGAATACCAGTCCTATTGTGACCGCTGTGGGCAGTGCCTTGACTGGAACAACTTCTCTAAAGCAACGATTATTCTCTTGGGGGGATGGATGCGCCAAATCAGCCCCACCACCGCCATCAGGACCGGCGTGAGCATGGCAAAGACGAACAGTACATAATACATGGGTCACGAACTCCTTTTTTCTTCCTGTTCCATGATCTCTCTTTGGGCCCGCTTGGTCAGCTTCTGGAATACCAGTTCATAGGACATGCCGCAAAAGTCCCGCAGCACGTCGTCCGGGAGAGCCCCGTCCAAATAGACCGAGTTCCAATTCCGCTTATCGCTGTAAAAACCGGGCACTACCTCCGGGTACTGCTCGCGAAATGCCTCGGCCAGCCTGGGATCGCACTTCAGGATCACCATAGTCCGCCCAGCATGGGCGGCATGTTCCGGTCCTGGGGTGCAGACGGCTGCAAACATCCGCCCGCCTACCAAATAACGCTGCCACTGCCATTCCAATTTGTAGTCGGTGACGGCACCGGGCATGGACAGCAGATAGCCCTCCAGCCAGGAATATCGGTTCATGTCTCGTCCTCACTTCCCTTTTTTTTTCTTCTTTACCATCCCCAGAGGATTGGCACGGGCTGCGGTGCGCAGATCATCGCTGTCCACGTGGGTGTAGATCTGGGTGGTGTTCAGGTGGTCGTGGCCCAGGACCTCCTGCAAGGTGCGCACGTCCACGCCGTTTTGAAGCATCAGAGTAGCGGCAGTGTGGCGCAGCTTATGGGCGGAATACTGGGTGCTGTCCAACCCGGAAGCGGCCAGATGCTTTTTCACCAGCTTGTGCACCGCAGCGCGGGAGATGCGCCGGCGGTTCTGATGGGTGATGAAGAGGGCCTCCTTATCAATCAGTGCCAGCATGTTCCGCTCTGTCAGCCAATCCTGGAGAGCCTGCTGACAGGCTTCGTTGAGAAAGAGGACCCGCTCTTTGTTGCCCTTGCCCAGGACTCTGAGCTGATCGCCCCGGACATCGGTCACGTTCAGGCCGACTAGCTCTGAGATCCGCAGGCCGCAGTTCAAAAACAGGGTCAGGATGCAGTAATCCCGCACAGAGTTAGCTCCGTCTACCGACTCCAGCAATTCCACGCTCTCTTCCAGATCCAGGTAACGGGGCAGTGACTTCTTGAGGCGGGGGGAATCCAGATCCTGCATAGGGTTCTCAGTCAGCAGCTTGGCCTTGTTGGTGAGGTACTTATAAAATGAGCGGATGGTCGCCACCTTGCGTGCCCGGGAGGACGCAGACAATCCATAGCTGGTGTCTGGGCTGTTCGGATGGGCCGCGCGGTCTCGGCTGAGATAGCTCATATAGGCGTAGACATCGGTCAGAGTGACGGAGCGGATGAGTTGGATGTCCACATCATCGATGGGGATCGATTCCATGGGCGTATCCTTGGGGACGAGCCGTTTTTCCAGCTTGAGATAGCGGAAAAAGCTGCGCAGATCCAGAAAGTATTCGTCCACGGTTTTTGGGGAGTGGCCCTGGATGGTCTCATGATAGACCAGAAAATCCCGAAGGATGGGTGGTGATTCTGAGCGGTAGTCCAAATCGCAGCCTGCGGGCCTTGGATGGGTGAAAACACGGTTTTCTCCTATTGCTCCTCCTCTCAGGTCAACAAAATTTTTATTTTGTTGACCTACGAGTCTTCCCGCAGTACCTCCCTTCGCAGTGCTTCCCCTGCATCATACCACACCGGCGGAGCGGTCGCAAGCCCTGCGGCCGGCTTTTTGCCGCCTTGGCCTCCAGGGACGCCTGCAAGAGCCGGTCGGCCATCGCATAGATCATGCGCACGAAAAGACCGCATCAGAAAGACTCTAGCTTCCTGATGCGGTCTTTTTTTTCGCATAGATATCTCTCATCTGGGCACACTGATGACCATGATATCATGGCCCGCATTTCAGCCAAACAAAAAGAAAAAAGGTGTGATCTTTTGAGCCTGATCGTCTGCACCGACCCCTGCGTCTACCAACAGGACGGCTACTGCTCTCTGGCCCGGGCGGCATCCTGCGGGAGTACCGGCGGGAGCGGCTGTGTCAACTTTGTTCCCCCGCTTACAAAATGGCGGCCAGTGCTTCCCGGATGTTGGCCACCCGGATCACGTCCAGGCCCTCCGGAACAGACAGCTTTCCTTGGACCCGTTTCGGGATCAGGCATTTGGTAAATCCCAGGCGCCGCACCTCACTGAGCCGCTGTCCCAGGGCACTCACCGCCCGCAGCTCGCCGGTCAGGCCGATCTCTCCGATGGCAGCCAGGTCGCTGGGAACAGGCCTGTCCCGGAAGCTGGAGGCAAAAGCGATCATAGCGGCCAGATCAGCGGCGGGCTCCTCCAGTGAGAGGCCGCCGATCACGTTCACATAGGCATCGCAGCCGCTGAGCATCAGTCCGCCGCGCTTTTTCCAGCACCGCCAGCAGCAGCATGGCCCGGTTGTAGTCCACCCCGTTGCTCACCCGGCGGGGATTGCCCAGGCTGGAGGGGCACCACCAGCGCCTGTACCTCCGCCAGCACTGGCCGCACCCTCCATCACGCAGGTGACGCAGGTCCCGGGGGCGTCGGTGGGCCGCCCGGCCAGCAGGGCCTCCGACGGGTTGGGCACTTCCGTCAGTCCCGCGTCTGCCATCTCAAAGACGCCGATCTCATTGGTGGCGCCAAAGCGATTTTTCGCCGCCCGGAGGATGCGGTAGGCCATCTGCCGCTCTCCCTCAAAATAGAGAACGCAGTCCACCATATGCTCCAGCACCTTAGGGCCGGCGATAGATCCCTCCTTGTTCACGTGGCCGATGACAAAGACGGTGATCCCCTCCCCTTTCGCCAGCTGCATCAGGGACATGGTACACTCCTTCACCTGGGAGATGCTTCCCGGCCCCGAGCTGATATCCCCGTGATAGAGGGTCTGAATGGAGTCCACGATGAGCACATCGGGCTGGAGGCTGTGGACTGCGTCCAGCACGTGTTCCAGGTTTGTTTCCGACAGGAGATAGAGCCCCTCGCCGGCCACGTTCAGCCGCTGGGCCCGCAGCTTGATCTGCCGCTCTGACTCCTCACCGGATACATACAGGACCTTGGCGAACCGGCACAGGTTGTCGCAGATCTGGAGCATCAGGGTGGATTTTCCAATGCCCGGTGCGCCGCCCACCAGCACCAATGAACCGCGCACCGCTCCGCCGCCCAGCACCCGGTCCAGCTCTCCCATCCCGGTGCGGAAGCGCAGCTCATCGGTGACCTCCACCTCTTCCATGGACTTAGGACGGCTGAGAGGGACGCCGATACCGGATGTCCCCCGGGCGGGCCCTCCCTTCCTGGGGGTCTGTTCTGCGGGCCGCTCCACCACCGTATTCCAGGCCCCGCAGGCCGGACATCTCCCCTGCCACTTGGGCGTCTCATTTCCACATTCCGTACAATAAAATACCGTCTTGGCCTTCATATCTCATCCTCAAATCTCTGTGGTATGGGCCGTGATCCGCTCCCCCTGAAAGGTCAGGCAGGCGCTGGCCAGGGCTGCGGCGATCTTGGTCTGATAGACCGGGTCTCGGAGCCTGGCGGCCTCCTGTGGATTGCTGAGGAAGCCGCACTCCACCAAAATCGCCCGGTTGTCAATGTGATTCATCAGATATACTGTGTCTGGGATCTGCTTGGCCTGCCTGCCGTTGTCCGGGTCCAGCGTCCGGCGCAGGATCTCCTGGGTGTATTCGGCCAGTGCCTGGGAGCCCTCTGTGGGTGCGTAGAACACCTGTGCACCGTCGTAGCGGCTCTCCGGGTAGCTGTTTTGGTGGACACTGATCAGGGTGGCGCCGGACAGATCCTGGACGGCCCGGGTCCGGTTGCGCAGGTCCGAGGACTTCTTCTCCTTCAGGGAACCGGCCTCCGGGTCGTGCAGGGAGATATCCTCCCGGCGCAGCATGACGGGGGCGGCACCGCAGAAAGCCAGGATGTCCTCCAGCCGAAGGGCTATGGCCAGGTTGATGCCGCTCTCCTGGGTGCCGTCTGCCGAGACCGCACCGCCGTCCTCTCCTCCGTGGCCGGCATCCACGATGAAGGGGCCTGTCTCCGTGCGGGCAGCGGCGGAGACAGCCTCCCTCTCCGTTCGGAGACACGAAGGGGGCCATACACAGCAGTACTGCCAGGACGCACAGGACCGAAATGACATGTTTCATATTGGCATACACCTCCCGTCCATCCTATGGCCGGGAGGCCGCTTTCATGTTATTATACCGCAGATAGGTCCAAAAGGCAAAGGCTCATGCCCACATTAGCTGCGGTATTTTGGAAAGGACTATAAAGCAGTTCTCTCCCAGTTGACATAATATAAGAGGGCGGGGAACTTAGATGCGCCCTGCCCTCTTATTTGTTACAGGATGATGCAGATCAAGTCCGCCGGAGCCCTCGTTGATGATGCGCTGGAGGGTTTCCCGCAGCTTCTCCCGGGCGTCCTCGGGCATACGCTTGACCTTGGCGTTCAGGTCCTCCCCCACCAGTTCGTGGAAGGATTTCCCCGAAAATGTTGGACTGCCAGATCTTGGAGGTGTCCCCCTCAAATTCCTGGAGCAGATAGTGGACCATCTCCTCGCTCTGCTTCTCCGTACCCACGATGAGGGGCAACCTTCGGTCTCAATATCCGCACGGATCATATGGATGGAGGGGGCGCTGGCCTTTCAGCCGCACGCCATAGCGTCCCCCCCCTGGCGAACGATCTCCGGCTCCTCCAGCACCAGGGAATCGATAGAGGGCACCACAATTCCGTAGCCCGTCTGCTCCACCTCCTTCAGAGCATCTGCCACCTTGTCATATGCTGCCTTGACTCCAGCCAGCTGGGTCAGCAGAGAGACCAGATCTCCGTCGTCCTGGATCTGGAAGCCGGACTGCTGGGACAGAGTGTGGTAGAACAGGGCCCTGGGCAGGTCCAGTACCGCAGCGGCCAGCCCGGTGCCTAGGTCGATGGAGGTCACCCGGGCGTCGCTCACCTCCTCGCACTCCTTGATGGAGCGGGGACTCGTCTGCTCCACGTCCCGGATGCGGTACAGGTCGGAGGCCCCCTCCCGGATGGCGGTGTACAGGGCGGACTTGATGGGGTGGTCCTGAGCCAGGGCGTCCACCCAGGGGGGCAGGAACAGGTCCAGCTCCTTCACCGGGAACTCGTAGAGCACATCCTTCAGGACGGTGTTGATGTCCCCCTCGCTCAGCTCCAGGCAGTTGAGTGCCCGGCAGGCCACCCCGTACCGCTGGCTGATGTCCGCTTGGATGGCCTGGGCCCGCTCCGAGTTGGGATAGGCGGAGTTGAGGAGGACCAGAAAGGGCTTCCCCAGCTCCTTCAGTTCCGTGATGACCCGGTCCTCCGCCTCCAGATAGTCCTCCCGGGGAATATCCGTGATGGTTCCGTCGGTGGTGATGACAATGCCGATGGTGGAGTGCTCCGCAATGACCTTTCGGGTGCCGATCTCCGCCGCCTCCGACATGGGGATCTCGTGATCGAACCACGGGGTGGTCACCATCCGCTGGGTCTCTCCTTCCAGATGTCCCACCGCGCCGTCCACCATGTAGCCCACGCAGTCGATGAGCCGGACCTGGAAGGCGGCGCCCCCCTCCATTGTGACAGCTACCGCTTCCTCCGGGACAAATTTGGGCTCCGCCGTCATCATCGTGCGGCCGGAGCCGCTCTGGGGCAGCTCATCTCTGGCCCGCTCCCGGCGGTACACATTGTCAATATTGGGAATGATCTGTGTCTCCATGAACCGCTTGATAAAGGTGGATTTGCCGCTCGCACCGGCCCCACCACACCGATGTAGATATCGCCCTCGGTCCGAAGCGCGATCTCCTCGTAGATTTTGCGATCTTCCACTTGAATTCCTCCTTCGGCCGCGCGAGCCGGTCATTTCCCTACACTATATGGGGATAAGCTGTGGAATATGACCTTGCCGCATAGCTTTTCCAGCCTTTGTTTGAAAAAGGAGCCGGACCGCAGGCCGACAGGCCCGGTCCGGCTCCTTGCCGATGAGATCAGCGTACCCGGGGGATCAGGAGCATCCTGCCCGTGGGCAGGCAGCCCTCCTCCAGCTCATTGGCTTGGGTGATCTCCTCTGTGGTAGTACCGTACGCTTTCGCGATGTCCCACAGCCGCTCTCCCGGAGCGGCCATACGCAACACCACAGAGGGCTGTGTCCCGTCCGGCTTGGCCCGTTCCTCCCCCAGACGCGCGGAGGAGATAGCGGCCTGCCTGCGCTCCCGCCAGACAGAGGCAGTGGAATTCCAGAGTGAAGCGCACCTCCAGTCCGCCGGCCGCCGGCACCACGGCCAGTTCGCCTGGGGCGGTACACCAGCACTGACACACCGCCTGGACCGGGCAGTCCAGCCTGCAGTCCGTCTGGACGGTGCGCTGGATAGACTGAAGCTCCTCCCCGTCATCCAGATACAGGGCCGTGATGAGTACCTCTGCCGAAAGGATCATCTGGTCGCCCTCCCGGCTCTGCCGGATCTCCCCCATAGGGACAGCCACCCGTCTATGGCGTTTCGTACCAGGGTGGTGGTCTCCAGGATCTCACGGACGCTCTGGGGCCGAATGGACTGATCCACCACCTGGCGCATGGTGTGTTCCTCGGTCTGGACCTCCAGCATCCATCCGGTGCTGTAAATATCCTGAAGCATGGTGACCGGCCGCTGGCTCCTCACCACCGCCTGGGCCAGGAGCTCCAGCGTCACCTCGGCAGAGCCCACCGTTGTCCCAATGGCGGGGCATTCAGATCGGTAAGGACGACCCGCACCTCACATTCCGCGTCCTCTCCGGCCCCAGGAACTTCGATGATCTGAGAAAGGGCATGGACTCCCTGGCTGTCCGAAGGGTCCCGTCCGCGTCCCGCAGGAGGGCGTGGAGCTCCACACTGCCCTTGAAGATCAGCTTGCTACCAATGAGGCGGCTCTCCTCACAGGATGGCTCTCCCCGGAGGCTGAGCAGCTCACCACCCTCTGATAGCCCCAAGTCCACACCATCTGTAAATGTAAAGGGTTTTTCCTGCACGGCTATGATCTGATCGGTGGTCTGCTCCTCCTGGAGCTGGCGGATACCATGTTCCTCCGCCGACTCTACCCCTTGGCATATGGTGCGCTCACAGGGCTGGCAGGCCCTGATCTCCACGGCCAGGTCCACCCGGAGCAGGATCTTTCTGGGATTCAGCACCCGGGCCTCCGCCCACCGCAGGCGTGGATCGGCCAAAATGGTCCCCTGGGAGGTCAGGCCGGGGGCCTCGACCTGGCAGGTGAAGGGGACGCTGAGCTCCATATGGCGCAGACATCCCCCCGTCTCCGGCAGATACAGCACCGAGGCGCGCACCATGCCGGAGACGGTGGCCATTCCCTCCCGGGCCTGTTTTCCTGTGAGGCACGCCTGACCGCATACCTCAACGATGCGCAGAATGTCCGGACAGGCATCCGGAACGATAGCCTCCTGGGTCTCCTCCTGACAGATGGTGACGTCTGCTACGGTCTCAAAGCAGTGGATCGCATCTCGTTTGAGCTCAAGCTCCATAATCGTCCTCTCCCTTACAAATGAGTCGGCGCGGCCTGGGGCCGCGCCGGGTCAGCCATTCCGCTTTGGGACCACTATATGTACAGGCAGGGACAAATATGCCACCCTCAGAAAAGGACTCAGTGCCCCTGGGCCCCGGGATCACTTCAGGCCAAACAGCTTCCGCAGCAGACCCCGCAGACATCTGGGAGAACGTACCACGACGATGCCCATAAAAAGCCTCCCCTCCGCATAGACTGGGCCGTTTTCCGGCTAATCCAGTCTATGCACGGGGAGGCGATGTGTCACTGTTCCACTGATAAAATTTTATCGCGCCCAGTCCGGGATCTGCTTGGCCTGGTCGTACAGGCGTATATAGCTGGCGTGGCGGCTGGGCTGGATCGCTCCGGCCTCCACCGCCTTCAGCACCGCGCAGCCCTTCTCCTTCACATGGGAGCAGCCGGTAAACTGGCATTTTCCCAGGTAAGGGGCAAACTCCCGGAAGCAGCCCTCCAACTCCTCCCTTGCGGCAAAGCTCCATGCGGTCCGTATCAAAGGAGGAGAACCCCGGGTGTCGGCCACCAGAGCCCCGCCGCTCAGCCGGTAGAGCTCCACATGGCGGGTGGTGTGCCGACCCCGCCCCAGCTTTTCGCTGATCTCCCCTGTCTGCAGGGCGATCCCGGGCCCCAGTGCATTTAGGATGCTGGACTTACCGACGCCGGAATTTCCTGTGAAGGCAGACACCTTTCCAGAAATGACCTGCCGCAGCTCTTCGATCCCCTCGCCGGTCTCCGCGCTCACCTTCAGGGTGGTGAAGCCGGCGGAGGTATAGATCTGGTACAGGTCCTCCCCGGCACCAAGTCCCACTTGTTGACGCAGATGACGCTGTCACATCCCCGGCGCTCCGCGATGGAGATCACGCGGTCAATGAGGAAGGGATCGGTGGCAGGGACCGCCTGGGACACGATGATGACCAGCTGGTCCACGTTGGCCACCGCCGGGCGCTGGAACTCATTCTTTCTGGGGAGAATCCCGTCCAGCGAGCCGCTCCCGTGTTCCAGCAGGGGTAAACAGCACCCGGTCACCCACCAGAGGGGTCACCTTCTCATGGCGGAACTTCCCCGCCCCCGGCAGGCGAACAGCTGAGTCCCGTCGTCCACATAGTAGAAGCCGCTGAGGGCTTTTAAAATCATTCCTTCTGCCATATCACTCGTCAAAGTTGACCGTGACGCCGTGGTCCAATCTCCCATTGAAATAGACGTTGTATGTCACTTTCCCTGTCCCACTGACCGGTACTGACACAGCCACTTCCATAAGAGGGTTCACATCCCGGTTATAAACTTCCTTCCGTCGTCGCTGGTGACCATCACATTGATGGACTGGACAGGGTCCGTCTCATCCACCACCGGCAGGTTGATGGTGAGTGTCTTGGTTGATGTCTGAGGAATGTCCGGGTTCTCAGGCCCTGTACTGACGGTAAGGTTGACCTTGCCCCCTCTTCCACCTCTGTACCAGCCTCCGGCCACTGTTCCACTACCTTTCCCTCCGGTACTGTTTCACTGGAGACATGCTCTATCTCACCCACCTCCAGGTTCATCAGACGGATCCGGCTCTCCGCGTCGCTCTGGGCCATGTCCGCGAAAGAGATCAGCGTGACCTTGGACGCCTCAGGCCCCCTTACTGACCACCAGATGGACGCTGTCCCCGCCTTGAGTTCGGTCCCCTCCGCAGGGGTATAGGAGATGATATAGTTGGCGGGCACCTCATCATCGAACTGATATTCGGGGGGCCTCCACGCTCAGCCCCATGTCCCGCAGGGTGGCCAGGGCCTTCAGATATTCCTGGTTGGTGACATCGATCATCTGGATCACCTCGGGTCCACCGCTCACCGTCACCGTGATCTCTGCGTTGTTGGACTTCACGGTGCTCCCGGCAGCAGGGTCCTGCCTGAGGATCGTCCCCGTAGCCTCCTCGCTTTCCACCGTCTGGCCAACGACGATGTTGAACTCCTGTCTCAGCTCCGGGTCCTGAAGGACCTCCTCATAGGTGTAGCCCGTTAGCTTGGGGATGGTATAGTCCGGCGAGGGCATCAGGATGGAGGAGATGAAGAACTGATACATGAAGTAGAACAGTCCCGCCACAAAGGCCAGGATGACAACGATGGCCGCGATGATGGGCCAGTTTGTCCCTCCCCGCCGGCGGTCCCGGCGCCTGGGACGGTTCTCCGGCTCCTCCTCTTCCTCCTCCGGCTCCTCGTAGCGGCGCCTGCGGGGTTCAGGCTCCGGCACACGGCTGCGCACCGGCGTATGGGGCGTGCGGATCTGAGTCATGGCGCTCTCTTCCGGCTCCTCGGGCACGAACTCGCTCACGTCGTAGTCAAAGTTGATGCTGGGGTTCTTACGGAACTCTTCCAAGTCGGCCAGCATCGCGTCTGCGGAGGGATATCGGTTGTCCGGGTTGGGAGCCATGGCCTTCATGGTGATGGCCTCCAGCGCCTCTGGGATGGTAGGGTCCAGCTCACGGGGGAGAGGGGGATGGAGTTGATATGCTGGATGGCCACCGAGACGGGGTGTCCCCCTCAAAGGGGAGCCGCCCGGTGAGCATCTCATACAGGACCACACCGGCGGAGTACAGGTCGGAACGGGCGTCAATATGGCTCCCTCTGGCCTGCTCGGGGGGAGATATAGTGGACCGAGCCCAGGGCCTCCTGGGTCAGGGGTGCTGTGCCCGCCTGAAGCCACCCGTGCGATCCCGAAGTCGGCCACCTTCACGCTGCCGTCCCGCAGCACCATGATGTTGTGGGGCTTGATGTCCCGGTGGATGATGCCCCGGCTGTGGGCGTGGCCCAGTGCCTTGACGATCTGGGTGATGAAGTGGAGGGCCTCCCGCCAGTTCAGCTTGTTCCCCTTTTTCTGCATATACTGCTTCAGGGTGATCCCGTCGATCAGCTCCATGACGATATACTCCAGTTGGGAGGAGCGGCTGACGTCATAGACCGCCACGATATTTGGGTGGGACAGCATGGCTACAGCCTGGGACTCGTCGTGGAAGCGGGATCTTGATGGCCACCAGGCGGTTGAGCCGGTGGCAGCGGGCCTTGTACACCCGGGCCATCCCCCCGGTGCCCACGATCAGCTCCAGGATCTCGTATCGGTTATCGAGTAATTTACCTGTACTGATCCATGGTAAATCGCCTCCCCTTTGTCGCTGTTATTCGTACTGAATCAGGACCGCCGCAGGGCCCTGAAGATATCCAGCAAAGCAGGTCCGCCCCGCCGTGGAAGCAACTCCTGGTCGGACATTGCTCAAGCCCCCAGCAGCAGGGCGGGCAGGGTGATGAGAGGCGCGGGTGATGAATTCTTATGAGGATGGACTCTGGCCTGATCTCGGGTCAGATCCCTCGTTCCACCAGATCTTCCACCAGCGAGTGGTCCCTGGTGACCCGGGTGATGCCTTCTGGGGTGACGTGATAGGCTCGGCTGTCCCCTTCGTTGAGGATAACTGT
>VOFI01000595.1_pt1 | contig 47078 bp, 51 predicted proteins | sample 5384131 | NCBI WGS metagenome assembly VOFI01 (sample SAMN12384728, study PRJNA508395) | human gut metagenome | isolation source: healthy gut H | host: Homo sapiens
GATAAAACTTATGCTGAAAAGGCTTTAGCGCTTTTCAAAGTATACAAAGGTTTCTTTCCACCCCGGTTTTTTAACCCAAGTATCTGCCTACACTACAGGCTCGCGGACATTCTATTACGATGATTCTTATCAATACAGCCTCTCGTGTTCGTGCTGCTATTTCCGATCCGACACTTGACACACAAATTGATGAATCGCTTGCGGCTATCCGAAAGTACTTTATTCATCCCGAATTTAAGGCATTGCTTGAAATGGTGGGGAAAAGATGGAGAGTTCATTGATACTTGTAACGGGCGTGTCATTAATCCGGGACATTGTATTGAGACTTCCTGGTTTATTTTAGAAGAAGCCCGCTATCGTAACTGGGATAAAGATTTGGTGCAAATGGCTCTTCAGATTCTTGACTGGTCTTGGGAATGGGGTTGGGATGAAGAACATGGTGGTATAATAAACTTCCGGGACTGCCGCAATTTCCCCGCACAGGATTATTCTCAGGATATGAAATTCTGGTGGCCGCAGACCGAGGCTATTATCGCCACTCTTTATGCTTATCAGGCAACTCACGATGAAAAATACCTTGCCATGCATAAACAGATAAATGATTGGACATACGCTCATTTTCCTGATAAGGAATATGGTGAGTGGTATGGGTATCTGCACCGTGACGGTACAGTGGCACAACCTGCTAAAGGTAATTTGTTTAAGGGCCCTTTCCATATACCTCGCATGATGATTCGTAGTTATATGCTATGCCAGGAGTTGCTGTAAGTGATGTTTTTATCTTCATTTATAAATATTATATTACATGTTAAAAAGTCTATTCATAGCGTTTTTTTTATCTTTTCCTTTCTTTATTAAAGGAGAAGCGCAAACAACAGAACAATCAAAGTCTTCCGGACTGAAGAAGTGTACTGTCTTTACTGCTGGGGATGATAATGTGAACAGTTATCGTATTCCCTCATTATTAACAGCCAAAGATGGTACATTGCTTGTTTTTTGTGAGGCACGTAAAGGGATAGTTGGCGAGATAAAAGTCGTACGGATATTGTAGTGAAACGAAGTGAGGATATAGGGAAAACATGGTCCATTATGCAAGATTTGACACAAGGTACTACCGGTGCTTATATGGATCCTACTCCGGTTCTTGATTCAATTACTGGACGCATTTTTTATTTACTACTTTTTTGGCCAGCAGAAGATCATTCCGGAGCAAAGAATCGTGCTATTCTTATTACTTCGGGTGATAATGGAAAAACTTGGTCTTTGCCTATAGATGTTACATCTGCGATTATTCCGGCGGGCTATCATATTGTTGGATTTGGTCCGGGAGCAGGATTACAGATGTCTGGAGAACGGTTTAAGGAACGATTGATTTTACCGACCCGTGTAGTTGATTTCAAAAGAAAAAGTGCTCATAACGTAGCAATATATTCTGATAATCATGGCCGACATGGGCAATGGGTGGTAAGGGCGATACCGGTGATGAATTTCAGATAGCCGAATCCCCTGCCGGAACATTAGTCTATAACGCTCGTATACCGGGAGCGCGTATGGTGGCATATAGTGTTGATGGTGGAACTACTTGGAGTAAAGCGATAAAAAGAACCGACCTTACCGGGAGTCTCTAAAGGATGTCAGGCTGGTGTTTTGGGAAAAGGAAGAGAACTCTATTTTTCTGGAATCAGAGGAAAAGCTGAAACACCGGAATATGATGAACGTGTAGGGCTCGCTTTGTATAAAAGTAGTGATGGTGGAAAGACATGGAACAATGGAATTCAATTATATGATAAAGCTTCAGGTTACAGTTGTATGTCTTTCTTGCCTGATGGCAGGATGGCGATTATATTTGAAACGGCAGATACTCCGGGGTTTACCCGTAAATCATTGCCTGGTATCAAACCTCTTAAGCGTCCAGCTGGTTGGATGAGATTGGACTTACTTATACTTCCTATTATTAATCTTTAATTTTATATTTATGAAAAACTTTTTTGTACTATGAGTATCGTTATGAGCTTGCTTGTTTTTACAGCTTGTTCAGATGATAGTGTCAATGATTTTCACCAGTGCCCTATCCTGATGAGGTGGAGCCGGAAGAACCGACACCCGATCCGACACCTGACCCAGATGACCCGACTCTTGATCCAGATCCGGTATGGAAAGTAACTTCAACAACTACTGTTTTTAATTCTAAAGTAAGTACGGACGTTTCTTATCGTGTACCTGCTGTTGCAGTTACAAAAGCTGGTACTATACTCGTTTTTGTGAAACTCGTTATGGTACTTGGATGGATAAATCAGGGCGTACGGATATTCTCATGAAGCGTAGTACGGATAAAGGGAGCTACCTGGACAGAAAAGAACATAACAGAACAAGTTACTTCTTCAAAACTCTCTTATATGGATCCGACAGTTGTGGTTGATCAGACTACCGGAAAAATTTTCCTTTTCACCTCTTTATGGGATGCAGTTGGTAAACCTTCTGCCCAACAAGGCTATAACAACAGAGCAATCATGTATACCTCTGAAGATGATGGTATAACCTGGACAAGGAAAGATCTCACGGATGAAGTTCATATCGGCATATATAGTGGTTTTACAAGAATGATTGGTAGTTTTGGTCCTGGTTCCGTGTACAAATGACCAATGAAATGTATAAGGACCGTTTGATTGTTCCTATGCGTTCATTTAAGGTTGATTCGGATAAGGGAACCGTTTCCAATGGTGGAAATACCGCTATGTATTCAGACGATCATGGTGTTACCTGGAAAACGGGTCAACCTAATAAATCGGGTGAATGGACGGTTACTGAGGCTCCTGATGGTGCATTGATTGGTAATATCCGATATAAGGGATATAGGCAAAACTATTACAGTACAGATGGTGGTGCTAAGTGGCCAGGAGTTTCGGATTATCCGGCATCACAATTGCCAACTCCGGAAAAAGGTTGTGCAGGAAGTGTTATAGTGAAAGATAATTGGTTGTACTATTGTGGAGCGAAAGGAATCTCTGAAACAAGCTCGCATGATGACCGTGGTATACTATATCTTGCCAAAGCAAAATTCTTTGACGGACATTCACATACATTTAATGCTGCAGATCATATGGTACTTTATGATAAAGCAGCGGGATATACTTGTATGGCATTATTACCAGATGGTGATTTAGTTATTATTGCAGAACTTGGTGACTTGTCCGGATTTACAAAAGCTTCACCTAGACCGGAAGGATGGATAAGATTGCAATTGTTTATATTATCTTCTAAATAACCTGTTTTTAATATGAGAAAAATACATTTAAAGAACTGTCAGAAAGTAATTCTCATGGCAGTGGTAATGTTTTGTACTTTGAGCAGCTTATATGCTCAAGTAGGACAGACAGTGACAGGTGTTGTAAAAAAGACACTGAAGGAGAACCGCTGATTGGCGTTTCTGTATTGGAAATTGGTACATCTAATGGCGCCATTACTAATTTGGATGGGCAATATACGTTAACTCTGACAAAAAACAAATCGGTATTGGCCTTCTCTTACATAGGCTATACTAAGCAGGAGATTTCGTCAGCGGACGTAAAAAGTATTATTGTTGTGATGAAAGAAGATGCAGTAGGCTTACAAGAAGTTATCGTTACGGGTTACGGGAAAACTGTAACTAAAGATAAGTTGACAGCTGCTATTTCTAAAGTTTCTTCCGAAGTATTGGAGAGGGGAGTACGTGCCAATCCGTTGACGGCTTTGGCCGGTACTGTTACTGGTGTACGTGTTACGCAGACTTCCGGTCAGCCGGGGTCAGGACCTTCTATTCAAGTTCGTGCCGGTGCTTCTTTGGACGGTAAAGGTAGTCCGTTATATATTATTGACGGTGTGCAAAAAGGATGATATGAACGATATTAACAGTAATGATATTGAGTCTATCGAAATTTTGAAAGACGCTGCTGCAACAGCACTTTATGGTGCTCGTGCCAACAATGGTGTAGTGTTAGTAACTACTAAGAGCGGTCATGTCGGTAAAACTACCATTACTTTGAATGTAAATGTAGGTAAAGGTTTTGCTCGTGACAACTACAATTTCCTGAATGCCCGTGATTATCTATATTGGGAACGTATGGCTGCAAATCGTAGTGGGGATGACCTGAAAACCTTGTTAATGGTTGGGGTACGGGGAATGATATTACAGCCGATGGAAATCAGACAGCCAGTGGTATTTACAGTACGACTATTCTGACCGATAAGAATAAATATTTGCTGGATTACGGTTGGCAGTCTATGAAAGACCCGGTTACCGATAACTATCTGTTGTTCAAGGAAACTAATATGCGTGATTTGAATATGCAGGACGCTTGGACGCAAGATTATAATATTTCTTTCTCGGGTGGTAATGAAAAAAAGGAAAGTACTATTCAAGTATTGGATATTATGATGAAACAGGCTTTCCATTGGAATCTGGTTATGAGCGTTTATCTTTTAATTTGAATGGTGAATACAAAATTAAGAATTGGTTGAAAGCTTCCGGTTTTGTAAACTTTTCTCGTTCCGAAACAAATCCTAACTATATGAGTGATGCAAATTTTTGGAGCGTAGTACCTGCCGTTCCACCTACTTTCAAAGGTCCAACATGGATGGAACGGTCATTAAATTGATCAATAATACTCAGAATGCCAACTGGAATGAGATGAAGAACTATTACTATCGTAGGAATACAGCCTACAAGACAACTTTGGGTACTTCATTCCAAATAGACCTTATGAAAGGATTGAGCTTGAAGTTGAGTGGTATGTGGTATCTTCATATGGTTGAAAAAGAATCTTTCAACAAGGAACTTCCGAATGGTCCGGGTAAAGTGGATTCTAATCGAAAGGCTTCTGCCGACTATGCACGTCGCCTAGATCAGACTTATAATGCTATATTTAACTATAATACTTCTTTTGGCGATCATAGCATCAGTGCCGTAGGTGGTTTTGAGATGATAGATAAGTATAATTTCGGTCTTAAAGCATCCGGTCAAGGAGCTACTTCTGATGATTTTATCGGATTGCAGTTCACAGAACCTTTAGATGCCAATGGAAAGTCCACTCGTAATATGTCTACTACTCATACGCAGGAACGTATTATGTCTGGTTTCATCAATGCATCCTATGACTATAAAAGTAAGTATTTGTTCTCTTTCTCTGGACGTTATGACGGTTATTCTAAGTTGGTAGACAATCGTTGGGGATTCTTTCCTGGTGTGAGTGCTGCATGGAATGTGTATCGTGAAGAATTCATGGAAAAGTATCTGGATATATTTTCTAATATGAAATTACGTATGGGATATGGACAGAATGGTAATGTAAATGGTATCGGGCTGTATGAGTTGCAAGGGAGCTATGCTAATGCCGGTAATTATAATGGTGTGTATGGTTTGTTGATAGATGACATTGCTTACCCTGGATTGCGTTGGGAAAAAACAACTTCGTTTGATGCAGCAATTGAATTAGGTTTATTCAATAAGGTCGATTTTAGTGTAGGTTACTTCAATAAGAAAACTACCGATTTTGATAGCTGATGTGCCTTTGTCTGCTTCATCTGGTGTGGGTTCTATGAAAACCAACAACGGTGCGGTACGCAGCCAGGGTATGGAATTGGAAGTGAATTATCGTATTTTTGATCGTAAAGATTTTAAGTGGAATGTAGGTGCTAATGTTACGTTTGTTAAGTCTAAAGTGCTGAAATTACCTGATAATGGTAATGAAAACAATCGTCAGGGCGGTACAGAGGTCTATAAAGGTAAGGGGAGTAATGAAACAGTGGAGAGGCGGTATACAAGAAGGACAATCTTATGGTGACATTTATGGTTTTAAACACATGTTGTTCGTGATGAAGCAGACCTTACAAATTATGCTTATTACGTAGACAAAGTTCCTTCTCAACCAGTATACGGTCGGCGGCCTATGCTCAATTAACTGTTGAGCAACAGAAGAATGCCCAGAAACTGGCTCCCGGTGATGCTGTATGGTACGATGTAAATGGTGACGGTATCATTGATACGCACGACCAGGTAAAGCTTGGTAACTCCATACCTAAATGGATGGGTGGTTTTAATACTTCTGCTTCTTGGAAAGGACTGACTCTCTTTGCTCGTTTCGACTATGCATTAGGATATAAGAAGTGGAATAGCGGTTATCAATATTTCATGGGAATAACATCCGGTTTCTTTAATGTTCCGGAACTCGCCAAGAAAACATGGACAGAAGAAGATAATCCTACAGCAGGATTGCCGGTATTAATGACTAATGATACTAATTTTAAGAAACACTATCCTCGTAATACTTCTTTGTTCTGGGAAAATGCTGCTTATCTGTGTGCTCGTGAAATCTCTTTTGAGTTATGACTTACCTTCACAGTGGACAAAGAAAGCTATGATGGAGAAGGTAACGGTAACGCTCACCGGGCAGAATCTGTTTTTTATGTAACGAGCAACAATCTCTATACTCCCGAATATGATTCTAAAAAATAATACCAAGGATGACGGTAAGGGCGGATATGCTTTGCCTAAGACTGTATTGATGGGAATAAAGGTTGTGTTCTAACTTTACTAATATTAAAATCATAAAGAAAGATAGTATTATGAAAAAGATAAAATACATATTCTTGATATTGTTGATAGGAGCCATACAGTCATGTGATTACTTGGACTTAAGTCCGGTAGATTCCTATGGTATCAGTAATTATTGGAGTACAAAAGATCAGGTGGAACGCTATGTCCGTGGCTTACATTATCGTCTTCGTGAGCGTCAGGAGATATTTTTCAAAATGGGGGAACTCCGAGGGGGAACATTTGTAGGATCGAGCTCCTCTCTTTTTAACCAATCTATCAGCGATGTTGCGGCAGTGAATAATAACCTGACTGTAACCAATTCTGTTATTACCAACTGGGGCAATTTCTATATGGATATTATGCAGATTAACCATGCTATCCAGTCTGTTCCAGGTACAGATGCTCTGAATGAAAAGAAAAAAACTACTATATGGGCATACTGCACGGGTTGAGAAGTTTTTATTATTTCCATTTATTCCGTACTTATGGTGGTACCGTTGATAGAGACAGCCCGTGTGATGGATGGTAGTTTTACTCCTGCCGATTTGAATCAGCCCCGTGCTACAGAAGAGGAAATTTACGCTTTTTTGGTGAAGGATATAAAGACATCGGACGATTATTTTGAAAAAGATGACTATACGATTAATTCTACGGACAAGAGTTCTTATTGGAGTAAAGCGGCAACCAAAATGCTTAAAGCAGAGATTCTGCTATGGGGATGTAAAGTAAGACCGATTGGCGGTGCTAATGTTTTCTCTAAGGATGTGTCTGCCGATTTGACTGCTGCCAAGCAAGCATTACAAGACGTTATAGATTCGGAGAAGTATGGCTTTGCCTCTACAACAAGCTTTGCGGATGTATTTGATGTCGCTAAAAAGGATAATAAGGAAATGATATTTGTAGTCCGTTACCTATTGAACGAAAAAGAAAATTTCTTTAGTAAATTCTTATATCCTACAAACACCAATTTGGTAGGTTTCAAGATGCTGACGGTAATGTGTATGCTGGAGATAATGTGAACCCTTTGAATCTGAATGGCACCGCTTCTAATTTTCAGTATACCAAGGCTCTCTTTGATGAGTTCAGTAAAGATGATATTCGCCGTAGTACTACATTTTTTGATGTGTATAAAATAGAAGGCGGAGATGCAGCTATTCTTTTGACTAAGTTTATGGGTGAAATGGATAATGATACCCGCCGTTTCACTAATGATTGGCCTATCTATCGCTATGCAGATTTACAATTACTGTTGGCTGAGATAGTGACTATGCAAGGTGGCGATCCTACTACTTATATCAATAGTATTCGTCAACGTGCTTATGGCGATCTTATGCTAACCATAAATATCCGCAGTCAGGAGAAACGGCTGAAGATGCCATCCTGGAAGAACGTACGAAAAGAATTTGTAGGTGAAGGTAAGCATTGGTATGACATTCGCCGTATGAAAGACGGTGATTTGGCTAAGGCTCTTCAAATCAACGTTACGGGCGACTTGGTAGAGAAACATTTGTTGTGGCCTATTGATGCAGCAGTGATGTCTAAAGATCCTCAGGTAGAACAAACACCGGGCTATTAAACCGCTTGTCGGGTGAAAAGTGAGTTTATTATAATTCATTAGAAATACTAAATCATAAAAGATGAAAAAACAATATACATTTCTGGTCTTAGGACTCTGCGCAGGGCTTTACAACTGCATGCAGTGACGATGACTATACAAATGACTTTACACGTCCGGCAGGAGGAAATCAGATTTTCTTTAATTGTCAGTCACAGCTGGATGAAAACAATAAGGTAATTTGGGCGGCAGACAGCAAGATTGGTCTCTTTGTGAACAAACAGAAACCGTTAATTTGGCTGTTGGTCTTGCGGCTCCTTTTGTAGGGAAGACTGAAGGTTTGTTCTACACACAGGTAGTGTGGAATAAAGAGGCGGGTGAGCATACTTTCTATGTATATACACCGTATAACAAGAATAATACTTCCGCAAAAGCTATTGCCGGAACATTAAGTAATTCACAATTGCAGTCGGGTGTTACTAATACTCATTTGATGAATAGTGCTTTGACTTATGCCACGACTACTTCTGCCGAAGTAGAAATAGCTGTACCTATGACTTTCAAGCATGCATTAGGATATATGGATATCAGTTGTAAAACAGCAGCCAAGTATGCTGGTTGGAAAGTAAAAAGTCCATTGAATTCTCTACAGAAGAGGGGCTCCTTTGGCAGGTGAGTATAAGTTCGACTTGACAACAGGTCAGTTTGCTATTGCCGAAGGTTCTTCTAAAGTACAGGTGAAAGTGGATAATGCTCCGGAATTAGTGCTGAATGAAGCCTTTCATGGATATATGTCTATAAATCCTTTGGACTTGTCGGCAAAACAATGTAAGGTAACGATAGTGATAGAAAAAGCTGGAGAAGATAATGATTTAAGCTTGGAAGGTAATCTTTCTTCTGTGAAGATTCTCGCAGGTGAATTTAATACACTGGAAGTAGATATGGATGCACTAACTGAGACAGAATTGGGTGATGCTTCTATTGACTTGAGTGCAAATGAAACCGCAAACTGCTACATAGTAGGAAAGGCTGGACAAGAATATCGTTTTAATGCTACGGTTATGGGTAATGGGGCAGTAACTCCGGAAACTACAAATTATGATAGTAGTTTGCGTGTTGCTCCAGGTATAACTCCTTCTCCGTTGGTCCCGTTTCTGCTTCAATTTTATGGCAAAGTGAAAGAAGTTTGCTTTTGGTGTAAAATTGAAGAATAACTACATTTATTTTACTTTAAATGGCTCTGATAATACTCCATTAGTACCAGGTAATGCTGTAATTGCAGCATATAATGATGCAGGAACTATTGTTTGGAGTTGGCATATTTGGATTACAGATGTGGATTTAAATTCCAAGGTAGAAACGTATACAATTCATAGTGATTTTAATAGCTATGATAAATTGATTAATCCTATGATGATGGATAGAAATCTGGGTGCACTTTCTGCTACATGCTGGTCTACAAATAATGATAACAGCGCGCAAGGTATGCGTTATCAATGGGGACGCAAGGATCCATTTCCAGAAAGGGACAATAGTGCTATGGCTTCAACCACCTTTATGACAACTTACGATAAAGAGAATAATATGATACCATCCTTTATTGGGTTTGTTGAGGGAAATAATAGCAGTTGGTCATATACAGGAACTCCAATCGAATTGGTTGATATTGCTAAATACCCCATGTGCTATATCGGTACAGGAGCTGAAAAACTGGCTTAAGGATGGTGGTAATGATTTGTGGGGTAATCCTGCTTTGACATCAAAAGATGCACCTACAAATGATACAGGGCATAAAACTATTTATGATCCATGTCCACCGGGCTATCGTGTACCCCATACTTATGTATGGACTGGATTTGTTAGTGTTCCAGGAGGAGGTAAATATTCTACAGGTGCTGTAGAAGTGAATCTTGCATCTGGTACAATGACAGAAGTTATAGCTAATGGCGGTGGAACTTTTAGTGTCGGTTCTACTCCTATCTATCCGAATACAGGCTATTTAAATAATGCATCTTCAGGACCGATAATAAAGAACCCTGCTAATAGAGGACAGTCTTGGAGTAATGGCATAATAACTTCAAAAAATGGTTCTTCTTTAATGTACGATACGGCGAATTTCTTCCCATTAAGATCACAGGCTAAAACATATGGTTATCCTGTTCGTTGCATGAAAGATACCAAATAGCTATTAGTCTTTAGAAAGATGAGTCTGCCTCAACACTCAGGAATTGCTGTAATAAAATCTTTTCATTAGCTTTGCCAATAGCTTTTGAATAAGACATGGCAAAAAGAGTCTTGAGGCAGCTTTTCTTTTTATCCTATAAGGAAAAAATAGTTTCACCGGTAAAAACTAATGGTTTAATTTGTTGGTACTAAAAGTTTCACTTGTTGGAACTGACAGTTTCAGTTTGAGAAACAAAGAAGACATAACATTGCATTTATATTTATATCATAAGCGTCGGTATTATGCCGAATAATAAAAGAACATATTGACCATGAAAAAACTTCGATTCTTATTCCTGCTTTATAGTATTACATTGTTTGGAAATCTGCAAGCTGCCGATACCGTGTTCGTGAAGGAAGCACAGATTCCGGTTCTTTTGGAACGACAGGATAACATTATTTTCTATATACGTTTGAAGCTAATACAGCACAGATATTCAATGACGTAGTTTTAAAGTTTACGGGAAATACTCCTATACAGGATATTCAGTCTGTAAAACTCTATTATAGTGGAACGGAAGCTTTGCAAGATTACGGTAAAAAACGTTTTGCTCCTGTATCCTATCTGTCTTTTACTTCACCGGGAAAGACTCTGGCAGCTAATCCATCTTATTCTATTTTAAAATCGAAAGTAACGAAACCTGTAAAGAATGAAATAAAACTGGTAGGAAATCAAAGACTGTTTCCCGGCGTAAATTTCTTTTTGGGTTAGCTTGCAAATGAAATCTTCAGCTTCTTTGACTACTAAGATTTCTGCAGAAGTAGTATCTGTAAATCTGGATAATAATAAAGCTTCTCTACAAGTGGTATCGCCAAAAGGTATTAAGCATCGTGTAGGTGTTGGAGTACGTCATGCTGGTGATGATGCATCGACAGCTTATCGCATTCCGGGATTGGTAACTACCAATAAAGAACCCTGCTGGGAGTATATGACGTCCGGTATAACAATAGCGCAGACTTGCAGGAACATGTAGATGTAGGTTTGAGTCGCAGTACAGATGGCGGGCAAACATGGGAGAAGATGCGTCTGCCCCCTTGCTTTTGGTGAATATGACGGACTACCTGCTGCACAGAATGGGGTGGGTGATCCCTCTATTTTGGTAGATACCAAGACTAATACCATATGGATTGTAGCTGCATGGACTCATGGAATGGGTAATCAGCGTGCATGGTGGAGTTCACATCCGGGAATGGATTTTCAACCATACCGCCCAATTAGTAGTGACTAAAAGTATGGACGATGGTAAAACATGGTCTGCTCCAATCAATATAACCGAACAAGTAAAAGACCCTTCTTGGTATTTCTTGCTACAAGGTCCTGGAAGGGGTATTACGATGGATGATGGTACATTGGTTTTTCCTACTCAGTTTATAGATTCTACTCGTGTACCCAATGCAGGAATCATGTATAGTAAAGACCGGGGAAAAACATGGAAAATGCATCATCTGGCACGGACTAATACAACGGAAGCACAAGTTGCTGAAGTTGAATCGGGGAGTACTGATGCTAAACATGCGCGATAACCGTAAAGGAAGCCGTGCCGTAGCAATGACAAAAGATTTAGGGCAGACTTGGATGGAACATGTATCTTCACGTAGTGCGCTTCAGGAATCCGTTTGCATGGCAAGCCTCATCAGTGTGAAAGCTAAAGACAACATATTGGATAAAGACATATTGATATTTTCCAATCCTAATACGACGAAAGGACGTCACAGCACTACCATTAAAGTTAGTTTGGATGGCGGTGTAACTTGGCTGCCGCAACATCAGTTATTGTTGGATGAAGACAATAACTGGGGATATTCGTGCCTGACAATGATTGACAAAGAAACCGTTGGCATATTGTACGAGAGTAGTGTTGCTCAGATGACTTTTCAGGCAGTGAAGCTGAAGGATATTGTGAAATAAGTGTGAGGTCGTTGTAAAACTTTAAATTTATGAAGAGATGAAAAAGAGAAATATAATAATAGGTTTGCTTCTATGCTGGTGTGCCTTGATTACAGCCCAAGTGACGGAATGGTCACCTAATGAGCATAAAGAGATTCGCTCTGACCGTGACGACGGACGCTTCCTTAGTTCTTATGGTGTGGTGCATTCCATGTTGTCTGATATAGAACCGGAGTGTGCTTTTTGTCCGGACATGAGTAAAAGGGAATTTGCCAAATGGCAGAAGAAAGTTCGTAAGTCTATGCAGGAGATTATGAATTTTCCGAAACAACAGGATAACCCTCCGGTTCCCAAGTGTATTCATACAGTACAGCGTAACGGCTATCGGCTTGAAAAGTGGGAGTATTATCCTTTATCCGAATGCGTATCCACATTTCTGGTACTAATACCGGATAGTTTGGTGAAACCGTCGCCTGCCATTTTATGTATTCCGGGTTCGGGCGGCTCTAAAGAAGGATTAGCCGGCGAACCAGGGGTGGCAGCTAAGTTCAATGACGATTATCGTAACCCTAAAGTGACTATGGCACAAAATTTAGTCAAAGCCGGATATATTGCAGTGGCTGTAGATAATCCGGCAGCTGGTGAGGCGGCTGATTTGGAACAGTATGCCCGAGGCAGAAACTATAACTATGACTTGTTTTCCCGTTTCTTGCTGGAAATGGGATGGAGTTACTTGGGGATATACGGCTTATCTGGATATGCAGGTACTTGAGTGGATGAAGTCACGGCCTTATATCCGTAAAGACCGTATTGTGGTCAGTGGATTTTCTTTTGGGTACAACCATTAATGGTTTTGGGGGTACTGGATCCCTCTATATACGCTTTTGTCTACAATGATTTTCTGTGTCAAACTCAGGAAAGAGCTTTGGTGATGACCGCTTCCGATAAGAATGGAACCCGTATCTTTCCCAACTCAATCCGGCACTTGATTCCTAATTTCTGGCGCAAGTTTAACTTTCCGGATATTGTAGCCTCGTTGGCTCCGCGTCCTATCATCCTGACGGAAGGCGGATTAGACCGCGACTTCAATATAATTCGTAAGGCTTACGAAATATCTGGTTATCCATCTAATGTGGAAGTTTACCATTATCCTAAATTTGCAGATCCGCAAAAGCGCAAAAAGATTGATAAACTGCCCGAAGGATTAAGTAGGGATGAGTATTTTAATATGGTGAATGTAGATGCGCCTGACCATTATTTTAAATCGGAGCTAGTCATTCCCTGGCTGAAAAAACATTTGAAAGAATAACTGAAATTACTAATTATATTTTAGTCATGAAGAAAATACTATTAGTTATTTATTCATTGCAGTGCTGATAGTTACAGTAACTGCCAATGCTCAGCTGAATAAATTTTCAACGTTTTATTTGCAACCGGAAAAATGAACATTGATTATACGAATGACGGGTTGCATTTACTTGGAAAAGGTTATTTTGAAATGGGTAGAGAACGTAAAACATTATATTATACAGAAATGAAAAAAGTATTATTTTTATTCTTAAGCTTGTTTTGCTATACTTGCCTTTGGGCACAAAAGAAAGTGAAAGTGACTTATATGGAAAATGGTATTACTTATGGTGCAAGAATAGAAAATCGGGAGGCAGAGTCGTATTCTACCCGTTTGCAAGTATCAGACTTGTATACCGATAATATGGTGTTGCAACGTGATGTTCCATTGAAGATACACGGGAAAGCGAATGTCGGTGAGCTGGTTTCAGTAAGTATCGCCCAGCAGAAGGTTACTGCCCGTGTAGACAATAATGGTCGTTGGTTTGTGCTACTTACGCCTTTGCAGGCGGGCGGACCTTATACATTATCCATATCTACAGGAAAACAGACTTTATCTTATAAAAATGTATTGGTTGGTGAAGTTTGGTTATGTTCCGGACAATCAAATATGGAGTTTATGTTGAAGCAGGCAGCCACTGCGCAAACAGATATTCCGGAAGCGAATGACGACAAACTTCGGCTGTTTGATATGAAAGCGCGTTGGCGTACGAATGCGGTAGCATGGAATGCATCTGTGCTAGACTCTTTGAATCATTTGCACTATTATAAATCTACTGTTTGGAAATCTTGTACTTCCGCTACAGCAGCTTCTTTTTCTGCTGTGGCTTACTACTTTGGCAAGATGCTTCGCGATAGTCTGAATGTACCGGTAGGCTTGATATGTAATGCTGTCGGTGGTTCACCTACGGAAGCATGGATAGATCGCCATACATTGGATTGTGAGTTTCCGGATATCCTGTATGATTGGACAAAGAATGATTTTATTCAAGACTGGGTTCGTAAAAGAGCTGCTTTGAACATAAAACATTCTACCAACAAGCAGCAACGTCATCCTTACGAACCTTGTTTTCTGTTTGAATCCGGTATTCTCCCTTTGAGTAAATACCCGCTGAAAGGAGTTATTTGGTATCAAGGAGAATCGAATACTCATAACAAGGAAGCGCATGAGAAACTTTTTTAAACTGTTGATTGATAGTTGGCGCTCCAATTGGGAACAACCGAATCTGCCTTTTTATTATGTGCAACTGTCAAGCATAGACCGTCCGTCATGGACTTGGTTCCGTGATAGTCAGCGAAGATTGATGAAAAGTATTCCTAATACGGGAATGGTTGTATCCAGCGATCAGGGAGATTCATTGGATGTACATCCTATCAATAAGAAACCGATTGGTGAGCGCTTGGGGTATTGGGCACTGAACCGTACTTATGGGTATGAAAATGTACTTCCTTCAGGTCCGTTGTTTCGCAGTGCAGAATTCAGAGATGGTGCTGTATATGTTTCGTTCGATTACGGCGATGGTTTGCATAGTGTTGATGGAGCCCCTTTGTGTGCGTTTGAAGTGGCAGAGGAAGAGGGCTTTTATGAGCCTGCTACTGCTATCGTTGAGGATAACTGTCTGAAAGTGTATAATACCAATATTAAGAATCCCCGTTTCATTCGCTATGGATGGCAACCGTTTACTCGTGCTAATCTGGTGAATAATAGGGGATTGCCGGCTTCAACTTTTCGTGTAGCTGCATCTGCTGCATGCGTTATTATTGATAAAGTCAGCCAAATGCAGGGATTTCCGCAGGAAAATGAAAATTTTGCTAAAGGTGTTTCAGCTTGCTATGCAGGAATAGCGGCAGGTAAGTTATTGATTGCCGGCGGCTGTAATTTTCCTAAAATACCGGTTCATGCCGGCGGCTCTAAGAAATACTATCGCGATATTTATACAGCAGAACTGTCGAAGGACTCTGTATTGGTTTGGCAGAGAGCAGGACAGTTACCGCAAGCAATGGCCTATGGAGTTTCTGTATCTACCGCAGATGGAATAATATGTGTAGGGGGGATGAATGAACAGGCGGCTCTGTCTACAACTTATCGCATACGTGTGGCTAATGAGAAAGCTGTTGTAGAAACATTGCCTTCGTTACCTTGTACGCTGGATAATATGACAGGTGCTTTACTGGAAAATAAACTCTATGTTGCCGGTGGAAATAAAGATGGTAAGGCGTCCAATGCTTTTATTGCCTCGATTTGGAGCAATTGTCTCAAGGTTGGCAGGAGCTTCCAGCCTTTCCGGGTGTTCCTCGGGTACAACCGGTAAGCGCTGCACAACTGGATGCTGATGGACAATTATGTTTCTACCTATGGAGTGGCTTTGCTGCACCAACGGAAGAACGTGATGCTTCTCTTTCGGTTGATGGATATGTGTATTCACCGGCTGCTAATATCTTGGACACCATTACCTGAGGTAATGGATGAGGTAGGTGAAACGGTCTCTTTAAGCGGTGGCGTGGCGACTGCTTGGGATAAAAATCTGATTATTTGTATGGGAGGTGTTGATAAAGACATTTTTTTGCGTGCACTTCAAAAAACGGCTGCTGATTATTTGACTCATCCGGTGGAATGGTATCGTTTTAATAAACGGGTTCTTGTTTATGATGTACGCTTACGGGAGTGGCAAACAATAGCTTGTATACCGGATGTTGCTCGTGCAGGTGCTGCGTTGGTGGTATGCGGAGAAAATATTTTTTGTATCAATGGAGAATTAAAACCGGAGTCCGTACTCCAGAAATTACTTGTATTACAATTAAAAAGTAAGGTGTAAACGGGAACTTTATCAGCAGAAATCCCTATAAAGAACGATGCTTTATAGAGATTTCTGTTTTATAGAGATGTAACTTTAGTATTAATCAAACAAACTCTTGAACTTCTTGAAAATCTTCTCCTTGATAGAAGTATTCGGCTTGAAGTTATCCGACCTTTCCATTTCTTCCAGCGCTTTCTTCTCTTCCTTGTTCAGTGTTTCGGGCACATATACGCTGACATTCACCAGCAGGTCTCCGGTTCCGTATCCGTTTACGTTAGGCAGTCCTTTGCCGCGCAGGCGGAGAACCTTACCCGGCTGTGTACCCGATTCGATTTTTACCTTAACCTTGCCGTCAATGGTGGGTATTTCTACCGCACCGCCCAATGCGGCTGTCGGGAAACTGAGCAACAGATTGTAAATCAGATCATTCTCATCGCGAATCAGTTCCTTGTCCTGCTCTTCCTCTATGAGAATCAGCAGGTCGCCCGGTACGCCGTTGTGTTTGCCCGCATTGCCTTTACCGCCCATGGAGAGCTGCATGCCTTCGGCTACACCGGCAGGAATTTTCACGGTAACGACTTCTTCGCCGTAAACGATACCTTCGCCTGCACATTCCTTACATTTATTCTTGATGACCTTGCCTTCGCCACCACAGGTAGGACAAGTGGTACGCGTCTGCATTGTGCCGAGGATGGTCTGCTGGTTGCGGATTACCGTACCGCTGCCTTTACAGGTAGGGCAGGTTTCCGCACCGCCGTCTCCTTCTGCACCGGTTCCATGACAATGGCTGCACGGTACATATTTTTTCAGTTTGAATTTCTTTTCGACTCCGGTAGAAATTTCCTTGAGGTTCAGCTTTACCTTTACGCGCAAGTCCGAACCGCGATAACGGCGTTGCTGTGCACCACCGCCGCCAAATCCGCCGAACCCGCTGAAACCGCCGCCGAACCCACCGCTGTGTCCGCCGAATATATCACCGAACATGGAGAAGATATCATCCATGGACATGCCGCCGCTGAAACCGCCGAACGGTCCGCCGTTGCCGGCGGCACCACCCATTCCGGCATGGCCGAATTGGTCGTAACGGGCACGCTTGTCCGGATTGCTTAATACATCGTATGCTTCTGCCGCTTCCTTAAACTTCTCCTCGGCTACCTTGTCGCCGGGATTTCTTGTCCGGATGATATTGGATGGCTTTCTTGCGATAGGCTTTCTTTATCTCTTCTACCGATGCTGTTTTTTCGACTTCCAGTACTTCGTAATAATCTCTTTTTTCCATATAACTGTGTATGTTATTCTCCAACCACTACTTTGGCATGGCGGATTACTTTGTCGTTTAGTGTGTAACCGGTTTGTACGCAGTCCAGAATCTTACCTTTCAAAGCTTCGTCGGAAGCCGGAATTACGGCAATGGCTTCGTGGTAGTCTGTGTCAAGCGGTTGTTCTTTGGTTTCGATTACTTTGACGCCGTTCTGGCCTAAAACTGTCATGAACTTGTTGTAGATGAGTTCCACACCTTCTTTTACGGCAGCTACGTCAGTGGCAGTTTCCATGTTTTTCAGGGCGCGTTCAAAGTCGTCTACGATAGGAAGGATGCTGCTGATGCTCTTTTCTCCGCCGTTCAGGATGAGTTCGGCCTTTTCTTTCATCGTACGTTTACGGTAGTTGTCGAACTCGGCAGAGAGACGCAGGTACTTGTCTTTCTGGTCTTCAATCTCAGCGTTGGCCTTTTGCAGTTCCTGAGTGAGTTTTTCTTCCTCTGTCAGGGCAACTTCTTCTTCTTTCTCTGTTGTTTCTTCACAAGTTTCGTCTTGAGCGTCTTGTGCTTTTAACTCTTCTTCGTTGATGTTTTCTTTTTCTTTAGAGTCCATATTGTTATGCTTGTTATTCTTGTAAAATGATTTTGCTTTCATTGTTGTTAAGGGTTTAAGTTAATATGATACGGTTTTAATAGCAAAAACTTTGCCAAATTGACGGCTTTTGCCAAAAACGCTGCAAAGGTAATATTTTTATGTCAGATTGACAGCGTAATGTGCTATAAATAGAGCGCTAACCTTGTGCGGACAGTAAGTTAACTCGATAGGTTGCAGTCAGTTACCTTTGTTGTATGTATCGGGTTAACTTCATATCATGCAATAAGTTAACTCGTTGTAAGCTGTTTTACCGTATTATTTCGTATCTTTGTACCCGCAATTTGCAGAGTTATAGGTATTAAATTGTAAGTAGTACATAATAAAACAGTAAATATAAAGATGATTACAGTCTCGAACGTATCGGTTCAATTTGGTAAAAAAAGAGTGTTGTTTAATGATGTAAACCTGAAGTTTACAAGTGGTAATTGTTATGGCATAATCGGTGCCAACGGTAAGCCGGAAAGTCTACTTTCCTGCGTACTATTTCGGGCGATTTGGACCCGACAACGGGGTCTATCATGCTGGGACCGGGCGAGCGCCTGTCCGTATTGAGCCAGGACCACTTCAAGTGGGATGCTTATACGGTGATGGATACCGTGATGATGGGGCACACCGTGCTGTGGGACATTATGAAACAGCGCGAAGAACTCTATGCCAAAGAGGACTTCACGGACGAAGACGGTCTGAAGGTTTCCGAACTGGAAGAGAAATTTGCCGAGCTGGACGGCTGGAATGCCGAAAGCGATGCTGCCGCCTTGTTGAGTGGTTTGGGTATCAAGGAGGACAAGCATTATCTGTTGATGGGCGAGCTGAACAACAAGGAAAAAGTACGTGTCATGCTGGCGCAGGCTTTGTATGGAAATCCTGATAACCTGCTGCTGGACGAGCCTACCAATGACTTGGACATGGAAACCGTAACCTGGCTGGAAGACTATCTTGCCAATTTTGAACATACCGTTCTGGTAGTGAGCCACGACCGTCACTTCCTTGACTCGGTATGTACGCATACGGTGGACATCGACTACGGAAAGATTAATCTCTTTGCCGGAAACTACAGCTTCTGGTATGAGTCCAGCCAGCTGGCGCTCCGTCAGCAGCAGAACCAGAAGGCAAAGGCCGAGGAGAAGAAGAAAGAGCTGGAAGAATTTATCCGCCGATTCAGTGCCAATGTGGCAAAGAGCAAGCAGACTACCAGCCGCAAGAAGATGCTGGAGAAACTGAATGTAGAAGAAATCAAGCCGTCATCACGTAAGTATCCGGGCATCATCTTCACGCCCGAACGCGAACCGGGTAATCAGATTCTGGAAGTTTCCGGTTTGACGAAAACGCTGGAAGATGGTACGGTGCTGTTCCGTGATGTGAACTTCAATGTGGAGAAAGGGGATAAAATCGTGTTCCTTTCGCACGACCCGCGTGCCATGACCGCTTTGTTCGAGATTATCAACGGAAATATGAAGCCGGATGCGGGAACTTTCAACTGGGGTGTTACGATTACCACCGCTTATCTGCCGTTGGACAACACCGCTTTCTTTAATACGGATTTGAATCTGGTAGACTGGTTGAGCCAGTTTGGCGAGGGCAATGAGGTATATATGAAGAGTTTCCTCGGCCGTATGCTTTTCTCCGGCGAAGAGGTGCTGAAGAAAGCAAGCGTACTGTCGGGTGGCGAGAAGATGCGTTGCATGATTGCGCGTATGCAGTTGCGTAATGCCAACTGTCTCATTCTGGATACGCCGACCAACCACCTTGACTTGGAGTCCATTCAGGCATTCAACAATAACCTGAAGACCTATAAGGGAAACATCCTGTTCTCGTCTCACGACCACGAGTTCATCCAGACAGTGGCAAACCGTATCATCGAACTGACTCCGAACGGCATCATCGACAAGATGATGGAGTATGATGAATACATCACTTCCGACCACATCAAGGAGCTGAGAACAAAAAATGTACAATAAATAATGATTAGCGATTAGTGATTAATAGCGTGTCAAAACAAAAAAGCGTTTGTTATTTTCAGTAGCATTCCCTTATTTGTTGCTTTATTAGGCGCATATTACACGGATTTATTTTATTAGGGGTAATATTACCAAGTTGCTTTTGGTAACATTACCCCTTATTCTTTTTTCCGTGAAATCCGTGTAATTCCGTGCCTAAAAGAAATCCTCAAATTACATCCCACTCCCGTCCCTAAACACTAACCGCTAATCACTAACCCCTATTTTCCGTGTATTTTTAAAATCAATCCTGTTCCCACTACCATCAGTACCGTACAGAGTATGGAGCCTTCAAAGCCGAAAGCGCCGCCGTTTATCAGATTGGCTTCGGGCAGCCGAAGGGCCAGCAAGCCGTTACAGAATTTATTTCCACTGACCTCATAGCCTAATACCGGGCCTTGTATCCAGTTCCAGAACCAGTGTAGAGCTATCGGGAAGCAGAGGTTGCGTGTGTATATATAGGATGAACCTAAAAGGATGCCTGCCAGAAGTATGTTGATAAAAGACAGAAAGTCGAAGTTCGGATTGCCTATATGAATCAAGGAGAACAGGGCGGCGGAGAGGAACAAGGCACAAAACTTATTCACCCCGCTTTGCAGCAGGCGTTCCAATACAAATCCCCGTAATGCCAGTTCCTCTGTCACGGCTACCAGCAGGAAGAATACAAGGCTGATCAGTAAGGAAGAAGGATTGAATGCCACTCCTGCAATCTCTACCGCACCTGCCCACAAGGATATGCCGAATCCTACCGCATAAAGAACGGTTGCCAGCAGTATTCCCGACAGCCAGTCCTTCCAACGCATCGTTAAAGAGCGTCCGAGCCCTTCCAGTGAAAAGCCGCGTAAATGCCATACTATCCATGCGGAAAGGAATACGCCTGCCAGCATCAGCGTCTCGCTCAATATGAAATAGGACATCGTATCGGCCTCTTCCTTTCCTAACTTCAGAATACGGTTGCGAAAGGGACGCTTATTATTGTAATGATGATGACGGCAAGCGCGGCGAATGAAACAATGTCGATTGCCGCTTTTCCAAAACGTTTGGCTTTGGATTCATTTCCGATGGTTCCCATGAGAAAAATAAGTTCGGTTAATTAATATCCGACAAAAATAGCAATAAAAAGAGAAATCATTATTCACGGTTGGCGCTTTCTTCTTATATTTGAAAATTAAATCAATCTGACATAAAACATGAACCTGAAAAAGATACTTTTAGTAGCCGGACTGGGCATTATGATATCGAACGTCTCCGCCCAGACTTCCAGGAGATATACCGTTGCCAAACCCGGTACTTTGGTGGAAATGCTCACCGAAGAAGAAGCGAACGAGATTACCCACCTTGTCCTGCAAGGCAAGCTGAATGCAGTGGATTTCCGCCACCTGCGCGATGAATTCAAGAAACTGCAAATACTGGACATCTCAATGCATCCATCAGTATGTACGCCGGAAAGAACGGTACGCATCCCGACCGCTTTTTACATCTATCCCGCCAATTGCATCCCGTCCTATGCTTTCTGCAAGCAGCTTGGCGACAGCACTTTTGCCGGAAAAACATCCTTGACGGAGGTAATCCTTTCCGACAAGACCAAGAACATCGAAGACGGCGCATTCAAGGGATGCACCAATCTGAAGATTTGCCGCATACGCAAGAAAACTCCCCCCAACCTGTTGCCCGAAGCTCTGGCGGACAGTGTAACGGCGATATTCGTCCCTCAGGGTAGCAGCGATTCCTATCGTCGCGGCAAGCGGTGGGAGACATTCGCTTTCATAGAGGGCGAACCGGTAGGAGCTTTGGTGCAGATAGCCACCATGGGCAGCCTTGCCAGCGAACTGCTTCGTGCAGGCATACAGCCCAAAGATGTGAACTTCCTTACGGTAGAGGGTAAGATGGACGAGGCGGACTTTACGTTGATACGCAACTACATGCCCAATCTGGTGAGCGTGGATTTGTCCAAGTGCAATGCCACAACTATCCCCGAATACACGTTTACCCAAAAGAAATACCTGCTCAATATCAAACTGCCCCATGGCTTGAAGAGCATCGGCCAGCGTGCGTTCAGCGGATGCGGACGGTTGTGCGGCACCTTGGAACTTCCTTCCGGTGTAACTGCCATAGAGTACGGTGCATTCATGGGATGCGACAATCTTCGTCATGTCCTTGCCACCGGCAATAAGATTACAACTTTGGGCGATAACCTTTTCGGCAATGACAAGGACAAGCTGATATATAGGGATTAGGGGTTAGTGATTAGCGATTAGTGATTAGCAGGCTGCGCACTCACACCGCAAGGCACTAATCCCTAATCACTAACCCCTAATCGCTAACCGCTAACCCCAATCATCGTCAGTTGTATACGTTTCCGTTCGGTATCTACACTGAGCACCTTTACGCGTACCTGCTGATGGATGGATACAATCTCATTAGGGTTTGATACATACTTCTGCGCAAGCTGGGAGAGGTGTATCAAGCCGTTTTCCTTGATACCTATATCGACGAAAGCGCCGAAGTTGGTGATATTCCCCACGATGCCCGGCAGCTCCATGCCTATGCGCAAATCATCGATTGTACGCACGTTCTTATCGAATTCGAACACTTTGATAGGCCCGCGCGGGTCACGCCCCGGCTTCTCCAGCTCTTGCAGGATATCCTTCAAGGTCGGCATTCCGACGGTGGGAGAGAGGTAGCGTTCCGGCTGTATCTTCCGGCGCAATTCTTTGTCGGCAATCAGTTCGGCCACGCTGCATCCCAGGTCCTTTGCCATCTGCTCCACGATGTGGTAGCTTTCGGGATGCACCGCCGTGTTGTCCAGCGGATTCCTGGCATCCGGTATGCGTAGGAAGCCGGCACATTGCTCAAACGCCTTGGCACCCATGCGAGGTACTTTCATCAGTTCCTTGCGCGAGGTGAAGGCACCGTTTTCGGCGCGGTAGTTCACGATGTTCTGCGCCAGTTGAGGCCCAAGTCCCGATATATAGGTCAGCAGATGGCTACTTGCCGTATTCAGGTTTACGCCGACCAGGTTTACACAGTTCTCTACGGTCTGGTCCAGGGATTTCTTCAGCTTGCTTTGGTCTACGTCGTGCTGGTATTGCCCCACACCAATGGACTTCGGGTCTATCTTGACAAGCTCCGCCAGCGGGTCCATAAGCCGGCGGGCGATGGATACGGCGCCGCGCACCGTTACATCATATTCCGGAAACTCATCCCTGGCTATCTTGGAAGCGGAGTAGATGGATGCACCCTGCTCGCTGACAATGAAAATCTGCACTTCCCGGTTGAACGTCTGCCGTTTCAGGAAATCTTCCGTTTCGCGGCTGGCAGTGCCGTTGCCCACGGCGATGGCTTCCACCTTATAGGCCTCTATCATCTTCTGCAGTTTGGCAAACGCCTCTTTGCTTTGGTTCACCGGCGGATGCGGGTAGATATTCTCGTTGTGCAGCAGGTTGCCCTGTGCATCCAAGCACACCACCTTACAGCCGGTGCGGAATCCGGGGTCTATCCCCATCACCCTTTTTCTGCCCCAGGGGCGATGCCAGCAGTAACTGCCGCAGGTTTTCCGCAAAGACGCGGATGGCTTCATCGTCGGCACGCTCCTTGCTTTGCGCGGCAAACTCAGTCTCGATAGACGGTTTCAACAGACGCTTGTAGGCATCCTGCACGGCTTCCGCCACCTGCTTCCCGCAGGCGTTGTTGCTCTGTACAAACTGCCGTTCCAGCCGTTCCACACACTCTTCGTCGTTGGGGCTGATACTCACCTTGAGCAGACCCTCCGCTTCGGCGCGGCGGATGGCAAGCAGGCGGTGCGAGCTGCATCGTTTCAGGGGTTCCGAACAGTCGAAGTAATCCCGGTATTTGGCGCCTTCCTCCTCTTTGCCTTTTATCACTTTGGCGGTCAGCAGGGCTTGGCGTGCAAAGGTATTCCGCAGCATGTTGCGGGCGCGTTCGTTCTCGCTCACCTGTTCGGCTATGATGTCGCGCGCACCTTTCAGGGCATCGTCCGCATCCTTTACATCGCCTTTCACGAAGGCGGCGGCACGCTGTTCGGGATGAGGCTCACGTTGCAGCATCAGCAGGGTGGCAAGCGGTTCCAGTCCTTTTTGCCGGGCCGCTTCGGCACGGGTTTTCCGTTTGGGCTTGTAGGGCAGATATATGTCTTCGAGGGCGGTGCTGTCCCACGTGTCGTCAATGCGCTTTTGCAGTTCCGGGGTCATTTTCCCCTGTTCGCGGATGGTGGCGACGATGGTCTCCTTCCGTTTCGCCGTTTCCTTCAGTTTTTCGTAATGGGTACGGATGGATTCTATCTGCACTTCGTCCAGTCCGCCCGTCATTTCCTTGCGGTAGCGGCTGATGAACGGGATGGTTGCTCCGTCGTCGAGCAGGGAGAGTGTCTGCCCGATTTGCTTTTCCGATATGCCGAGAATGGCAGCTATCATGCTGTGAAAGATTTGTGTCATGTCAGCTTCTTTTTTTGATAATGAGCGCCAAAAGTACGAAAAACAATCTTTCCCTACCGCCTTTTTGTGAGTTTTATTATATCTTTGCGCTGTTTACACATGGTATTTATACATTAACAGAACAACGAAATGAAAAGACTGACCTGCTGTCTTGCGTGGATGTTCCTGCTGATTGGAGCAGTTGCCGCGCAGGATAAAGAAGTAAAACTGAAAATAGTACAGACCAGTGATATCCACGGTAATTTCTATCCCCACGATTTCATCCTTCAGCGGGAGGCTGCCGGAAGCCTGGCACGCGTGCACGCATTTGTGCAGAAAGCGCGCGAAACCTATAAGGACAACCTGATTCTGCTGGACAACGGCGACATCCTGCAAGGCCAGCCCACCGCCTATTACTATAACTACATCGACACGGTATCGCTCCACGTAACCGCCGATATGCTGAACTTCATGGGCTATGATGCCGCCAATATGGGCAACCACGATGTAGAGACGGGACGTGCCGTTTTCGACCGTTGGGCGGGCGACTGCCGTGCTCCGGTGCTGGGTGCCAACATCATCGATGCCGCTACGGGCGAACCCCACTTCCGGCCCTACAAGGTGCTGGAGCGCGACGGAGTGAAGATTGCCGTTCTCGGCATGATAACGCCCGCCATTCCGGTGTGGCTCTCCGAGAATCTGTGGCGGGGGCTTCGTTTTGACGACATGGAAGAGACCGCCCGCAAGTGGATGAAGATAATCCGCGAAAAGGAGCGTCCCGATATTGTAATCGGTATGTTCCATGCCGGGCAGGACGCCTTGCTGATGGGCGGCAAATACCGGGAGAATGCCTCGCTGGACGTAGCCCGCAATGTTCCGGGCTTCGACATCGTGCTTATGGGCCACGACCACGCCCGCGAATGCAAGAAGGTGCAGAACGTGGCAGGCGACTCCGTACTGGTGATGGACCCCGCCAGCAACGGCATCGTGGTGAGCGACATCGACATTACCGTGACCCTGCGCAACGGCAAGGTTACGGACAAGCAGATTGACGGCGTGCTCACCGAAACCGCCCCCTACGGTATCAGCGGTGAATTCATGAAACGTTTCTCGCCGCAGTACGCCACCATTCAGGATTTCGTATCGAAAAGAATCGGACGCTTCACGAAGACGGTCTCCACCCGTCCCGCCTATTTCGGTTCTTCCGCATTCATCGACCTCATCCATACCTTGCAGTTGGACATCAGCGGTGCCGAGATTTCATTGGCGGCTCCCTTGTCCTACGACACGCAGATTAAGGAAGGGGATATTTACGTGTACGACATGTTCAACCTCTACAAGTACGAGAACATGCTCTATACCATGAAACTTTCGGGCAAGGAAGTACACGATGCCCTGGAGATGTCCTACGACCTATGGACCAACCGCATGACTTCGCCCGACGACCACATCCTGCTGCTCCGCGACCAACCCCGCGAAGGCGCTGCGGACAGGGCTGCCTTCAAGAACTTCAGTTTCAATTTCGACTCCGCCGCAGGCATCATCTACACGGTAGACGTCACGAAGCCGTGTGGCAGTAAGGTAACCATCCTCAGCATGGCTGACGGCACTCCGTTCCACATGGACAAGATGTACACGGTAGCCCTGAACTCCTATCGCGGCAACGGCGGCGGGGAACTGCTGACGAAAGGTGCGGGCATCTCCCAGGACGAGTTGAAGGAACGCATCATCAGCTCTACCGACAAGGATTTGCGCTATTACCTGATGCAGTACATCGAGCAGAAGAAGGTAATCGAGCCGCGTGCGCTCGGCCAGTGGAAATTCATTCCGGAGGAGTGGGCTGTTCCCGCTTCCAAGCGCGATTATGAATTTCTGTTTGGTACAAACCGAAATTAGTATTACCTTTGCCGTCCCTAACTCAAGAAACAAACCGTAAGACGTGAGAGGAATAAAAAGAACCATATGCGCATTATGCTTGCTGGCGCTCTTCGTGGCGTACCAGGCAAGCATAACGGCGTTTACCCACGTCCACTACGTCAACGGGGTGCTGATAACCCACTCGCACCCTTTCCATAACCAGCATTCGCACTCCACCGACTCGCTGATTGTCATCGGCCTGCTGTCGCACTTCAGTTCGGACACGCCGGACTGCTGCGAGCTGCAACACCCGATGCGCTCTCTGTTGCAGGTGATGGAAAGCGAAACCGATACGCCCGTCATAAAGGGAAAAGCGTGTCGGATGCCCTCTCTCCGCGCTCCCCCTTATTCCGTTACCCTTTGATAGTGTTGTACCAACGCCTGGTATGCTTCATACCAACGTTGGGTATTCGTTGTACCGATGCTTGGTATTCGATGTACCAATGTTTGGTATCCGTCGTACCTGCCTTTGGTACTTGCCGTACCAAGTACCGGTACAGAATTGGTATCATTAAGTAACTGAAATAAAAGCGATTATTCAAATGAAACAAATTATATTGGCGTTGATGCTTGCTGTGGCAGGTATCGGCGCAGCCGTTGCCGCAAACCCTATCAGGGAAGGCAACATGATTTCCGGCCATGTTCTTGTAAAAGGTTCGGAAGAGAATATACCGTATGCCACCGTTTTGATTGTAGGCAGCGGACAGGGAACAGTGTCCAATGAAGAAGGTCAGTTCGAGTTCAAGAACCTGCCGGCGGGCAAATATACGTTGCGCGTATCCGCCGTAGGCTATAAGACACAGGAAAAGGCGATTGAAGTAAACAAGGACTTTACGGCGGTGGTGCATTTCCAGATGGAAGAGGAAAGCTTCATGACCGATGAGGTCGTGGTGTCCGCCAACCGCAACGAGGTGAGCCGCAAGGCGCCTCCCGTGGTGGTGAACGTAATGAGCGCCAAGCTCTTTGAGATGGTGAACTCCACCGACCTTGCCAAGACACTGAACTACCAGTCGGGCTTGCGTGTGGAGAACAACTGCCAGAACTGTGGTTTCCCCCAGGTGCGCATCAATGGCTTGGAAGGTCCGTATTCGCAGATCCTGATAAACAGCCGTCCCGTCATCAGTGCGCTGAGCGGGGTATATGGGCTGGAGCAGATACCGGTGAACATGATCGAGAGGGTAGAGGTGGTACGCGGCGGCGGTTCGGCGCTGTTCGGCGCCAATGCTGTGGGCGGAACTATCAATATCATCACCAAAGACCCCATCAACAATTCCTTCCAGGTATCGAGCATGTTCTCCAATATGGACGGCAAGTCTTGGGAGCAGTACATGGGTGGGAATGTATCCCTGGTGTCAAAAGACAACTCCTACGGCATCGCCCTCTACGAAAGCTACCGCAACCGCAATCCGTACGACCGTGACGGCGACGGTTTCTCCGAGCTGGGCAAGCTGAACATGAACACCTTCGGCTTCCGCGCCTACTACCGTCCCACGCATTTCAGCCGTATCAACCTGGAGTATCACACCACCAACGAGTTCCGCCGCGGCGGCAACAAGTTCGACCTTCAGCCCCACGAGGCAGACATCACCGAGCAGACCAAGCACATTATCAACAGCGGCGGACTGAGTTACGACCTCTTCTGGCGCGAGTATAAGCATAAAATCTCCTTGTACGGCTCCATCCAGCACACCGACCGCAACAGCTACTACGGCGCACAGAAGGACATGAACGCCTACGGCAAGACAGACGACCTGACCTGGGTGGCAGGCGGCATGTACGTGGGCAACATGAACAACTGCTTTTCGCCCCCGCCACCTTCACGGGCGGACTGGAGTATCAGAACAACTCCCTGCACGATGTCATGACGGGCTATCACCGCGATATGCAGCAGGATGTGCGCATTGCCAGCGCTTTCGTGCAGAACGAGTGGAAGATGAACGTACTGACCATGCTCGTCGGCGTCCGCCTGGACAAGCACAACCTGATAGACAAGCTGATATTCAGTCCCCGCGTCAACCTGCTTTATAAGCCTACCGAGGACTTCCAGGCACGTCTGACGTACTCCACTGGTTTCCGCGCCCCACAGGCCTACGATGAAGACCTGCACGTTACCGCAGTAGGCGGCGAAGGCGTGCAAATCAAGCTGGCGGATAACCTGCGCGAGGAGCGTTCCAACAGTTACAGCGGTTCGGTGGACTGGACCGCCCACCTGGGGCACTGGCAGGCAAACATCCTTGTAGAGGGTTTCTATACCGACCTGCGCCACGTATTCGTGCTCGAGGACATCGGCAAAAACGATGTGGGCGATGTAATCAAGGAACGCCGCAACGGCAACGGCGCCCGCGTGTACGGCGCCAACCTCGATGCCAAGATTGCCCACGGCAAGGAAGCGCAGCTCCAGTTGGGCTTTACCGCGCAGCGCAGCCGCTACACCCGCGAGGAAGTCTGGACACAGGTGGACGGCAAGGACCTGACCACCAAGCGCATGCCCCGTACGCCCGACTATTACGGCTACTTCACCTTCTCGTCCGCTCCGCTGAAGAATTTCGACTTCTCCCTCTCCGGCACGTATACGGGCAAGATGATTGTACCGCACTATGCCGGGTACATCGCGGAAGACCGCATGGAGACCACGCCCCAGTTCTTCGACCTCAACCTGAAGCTGAACTATACCTTCGTGCTGCACGACCACATCAAGTTCCAACTGAACACCGGTGTGCAGAATATATTCAACAGCTTCCAGAAAGACTTGGATAAGGGCGAGTTCCGCGATGCCGGTTATTTCTACGGTCCCACGCAGCCGCGTACCTTCTTCATCGGCTTTAAAATAATGAATTAGGATAACATTCACGATTTTTAAACCAATAATTCCGTGAATAATCCTATATTTGCCGGCAAAGCGCATGAATAATGAATACAAAACAGATACGCAACGTTGATATCTCCGGTATGCAACACCTGCCCATGATTGACTTTATCGGCAATGATTTCGCTATTTTCGATGATATAAGGGACATCCCTTTCACGCCATATCCAACGCGTCTGAACGCTGCCTGCTTTGCCGTCTGCCGGAAAGGCTGGTGCAAGCTGAACATCAACTTGCGGGATTATGAAATGCGTGAAGGGATGCTTTGCATCATCCTGCCCGAGCAGATTGTGCAGCAGGGCGAGCGTTCCGATGATTTTTCAGGCAGCTTCATAGCCGTGTCCCGCGACTTTATGGACCTGGTGATACCCACGATGCAGCAACTGTTTCCCATGTTCTTCATGATAAAGGAGCGGCCTTGCATCGCTGTCACTGCCGACGAGTTGCAGGCGTTCGAGGAATATCACTCTTTCCTGTGGAGCAAGGTGAAGCTGAAGGACAATCCCTACCGCAAGGAGATTACGCAGGGATTGCTGATGGCGCTGTTCTACGAGATATACGACATCTATCAGGGACATGCCGTGAAGGAGCGCACTCCCAAAAGCCGCAAGGAAGATTTGTTCGAGCGCTTCATCCGGTACGTGTACGAGTTTTACAAAGAGGAGAGGAGCGTGTCCTTTTACGCCGACAAGATGTTCCTTACGCCCAAGCACCTCTCTACCATGGTGAAAGAGGTGAGCGGAAAGACCGCGGGCGAGTGGATTGACAGTCTCGTGATTCTGGAAGCGAAAGCCTTGTTGAAGTCTTCCGAGCTGAGCATTCAGGAGATAGCGGACGAGCTGCACTTTGCCAACCAGTCTTTCTTCGGCAAATACTTCAAGCATCACACCGGCTTTTCGCCCAAGGAATACCGGAAACAGTAATATCCGGCAATCTCCCGGTTCCGGCAAGCAAATAAAAAACCGGACAGCTACGGCAGGAATCTTTTCCTGTGCTCCGTGTGCTGCCCGGTATTTTTTTAGTGTACCCTAAAAAAACTAACCTTTCTCTTTCAAAAACTAATTTACTCTATCGTTTTCTAAATGACGTTGCAAATTTAAAGAGTTATTTTAAGGTACTGTTTGATATATATCAAAAAAGGATTATTTCCTGAACCGGCTCCAGAAACCGCCTCTCTTTTGTTGCGGAGCTTTATCGGTATCGCGATACAGCTCCTCATACGTCAGCTTCTCCTGAACCATGCGGTAGATGTCTCCCCAGTCGGGCAGGCCGCCCAGGTTGCGGTCGTCAATGAAGAGGTCCGCTTTCACCTTGCGCGAGAAGCCGTGATGGGCGGCATCCTCTTCGGGATAGTCCCGGTTGACGGCATAAAACTCCACGCCCCGTTCCCTGCACCATTCCACGGCCTCGTCCAGCAGCTTTCCTTCACGTACGGTCCACAGTATCAGGCGGTGGCGGTCTTTAATCAGCATCTTCAGCGTATCGGTGGCAAAAGGGATTTCGTTCCCTATTTTAGGGTAACGGTGCTCTACGATTGTGCCGTCAAAATCAATGGCGATAGTCATGATGCTTATGTATTGCTTTAAAAACGGTAACTTGTTCCTATGGAAGCTCCTAAGACAAACGTATATTCTCCGCTTGTGTAGGTACGTGCCGAAGGAGTAATCTTGCCGTTATAACCTCTCAGATACTCTTCCGCGAAGATATTCCAGCGGTCGTTCAGCTTGAAGCTCTGTTGCAGACCGCCCTGGATGCCGAAGTAATTCTTGTCTTCCATTTCGTGGTGCGTATAGACGATACCGGCAAAGGCGTTGAGGTCGAATATGCGGTTTTCGCTATAATTGCCTATCATGTTGGTAAGGTTCAGCATGTAGTCAGCGGTGACAGACAGCGGATACACACCCCCGTGCTGATAAGCATACCGTCCAATCTCGATGCTTCCTCTTACGGCAGACAGCGGCGTGTACTGGCGTCCCACACCCAGGCTTACCTGTTGTCCCAGCATATCGGGAATATCCTTCATCTTCACACCTGCGGTGCGCATGGGGAAGTTGGTTTCCACGGTGGCATACGCAAAGTTATAAGGCTGGAAGAAGCCGCGTTTGGCATCGAAGTCGGCCTTTCTTCTGCGGTACTGCACACCGAACATCACGCCTACATTCTGCATGTGTCTGTCCTGTGTGATGCCGCTCTTGAACGGTTGCGTATAGAAACTCTTGCTGTATCGCGCCTCACCCGTGATACCGATTTGGTCTGACAGGAAATATACCAGTTGCATAGACCCCGTAGGACCGTGGAATGTACGAAGCTTCTTGGCATAGTCGCTGCTTCTGTGCGCCAGTGCTCCGAATTCGTAGCCGGCGGAAAGGTTCACTTCCAGTCTCGGGTCGTCCACACTCGGCGAAATCAGCGTATTCAGGTTCACCAGCACTTCCGCTCTGCCGCCTCCATACACTTCCTCGCTCTTGAAGTTGTCCGAATTAAATGTATAGTGGAAACCGCCGAAGCCGCTGATGCGCCATCCCAGCGGCATGAACCATTTACCTATCGCCAGTGAAGCGGTAGGACCCAACGGTTGCAGCGCCGGCAGATTGTTGCGTACGGGCTTTCCGAAATCGCCCTGCGTACCGATAGCCGCTTCTATGAACATATTATCGCCCATATCTTCCGATTTCATCCTGATGGGAAGACCGGTAAAGCGGTAGGTCAGTCCGGTGTACACGCCATATCCCACGTCATACCGTTTGGGGCAGTCCGCACCGTCTATTCCGTCGGTATAGAGGTATAGTTTGGGTTCCACATACCAGTCCCAGTTTCCCGACAGATGATAGCGTGCCTGCAAGCCGCCGTGCACTCCGCCGGCTATTTTGGCATCCATACCGTCGCGCTTGCTCACATAACCGCCTATACCCAATACGGTATACAGGCTGATGTGTGCGCCGCTTTTGTACCCGCCGATATAATCGGACAGGTTGAACAGGTGGTCCAGCTCGATGCCGCCCTGTTTAGCTCATCGTTGAAGCCGCCCAACAGAGACACCCGGTAGGAGTTGAATGAACTTACATCCTTAGTCAGGGCAATCCCGCCGTTGAACCATGCCGGCAGTGAAGAACTGCCCCTCAGTTTGTTCACACCGCCCATTACCGACAGGGAGAAATTCTTGCCCGGCTGGCTGTTGTTCACTTCTCTTCCCTGCGGGATATACCGTTTCTGCAATACATAGTCCATTGCATTGAAAGGCCTTTCGGTGCTGTCCTTCTTCAGGCTGTCGTCCTGCGCATGGAGCATTTCCGGCATTGCCGTACATGTGCAGATGCACAGTGCCGGAATCATATATTTCAATTTCATTTTCAATCCTTATTATGGTTATAGGTTAGACATATCCATAGCTGCCTGTATGATATCCTCGTTAAATTCACCGTCGTTCTGTGCGGTAGCCACGAAGCTCTTGTCGCGTTTGAAACATTCGGACAAGGCAGTCACCGTATTCATGAACTCTATCTCACCCTCTCTGGCAGACAAGGTAGCTTTGAAATACCAGGTCAGTGCGCTGTCCTGCGGCAGTTTGGCAAGCGAAGCCTTGGCGGCGGCGTTGCCGGCGCGGTTATCCAGCGCCATGTACATCACCACTTCGTTCTGGGGCGATGAAGCCTTGATGGTTTCAAAAGTCTTTTGTGCACGTTCTTTTTCTTCCGGAGTCGTTCCACCCTGGAAGTAGCCGCCCAAAGCCCATGTATAGGCTTTCAGCAGGTCGAATTTGCTGTCCTCCGGCAGAATCTTCACCAATACGCTGGCGTGCTCAAAGTCTCCCTTCTTGATGTACATGCACAGTTGGTTGGTCACCACTTCCAGCCGGTTCACGATTTCCGTACGGCTTCCATCGGCATTCATGCGCGAATAGTCGGTGGAGTGGATGCTCAGGTCTATCAGCGGTTCCAGTATGGAAGTATCCACGGTATCCCTCTCCAGGTAAGAAGCCGCCAGGTTGTTGCCGGCAAGCGCCCACGGATGCTTTTGTTCCAGTGATTCCTCGTAGGCGCGGCGGTACAGAGCTTCCAGTTCCTTTTCATCGGTTATCAGTTGGAACAGCTTCCAGTACTCATAACGTGTGTAGCTGCCTTTCAGCCCTTTTTCCCTGTATTGTGCCATGACTTCCTCATCATTCGGTTCGCGGTATATCTCGTAGAGGCAGTTATAGTTCACCACGCGGAGCTCGTCCAGATAAGGCACGATGACGGTAGCGTACCAGTCGAGTTGTTTCAGCGCTCTGCCCTGCGCTCCGATATCCTTATGCTTTGCCAGAATTTCTTTCACCTTGCCGGCTTCCGTGCTTTTACCGTCGCGTTCCAGCAGTTTCACCACTTCTTCCCACGGAGCCACTTCGGCATGCGGGTTGCGGTAAACGCGTTCCAGGGTATATTGGGGCAATATGGAGGTAATCTCCTGTTCAATCTTGCGCATACGTCTTTCGGCAAGGCTCAGGTTACTGCTGTAATGGCCGTCCGGAGAAGCCGTACCTGCCACGTGAAACTCCTTCAATACCGTACCCGGAGATTCGGCTATCTCTTTCAGCTTGTTTCTCAGCATGGCAAGGCTCTGTTTGTTTTCGGGCGTGTCCGTCAGTTGGTCGGAGTTGATGAGGAAAGACAGTTGTATCTTGTCCGACGTATTTCTTTTCTCTATCTGTGCCCTTTCCTTGTGCTGCAACGGATCCATCTGCTCCGAGAAGAGGTTGTATTGCAGGAACTTCATCGGGCGTTTGGTCTGGCACGTATTGATTTGGTACGTTCTGGAGTTCGACGCGCTGTAATCTTCCAGGTTCACGATGGCAAAGCAACTGTAGTTCCGGTTGGGGTCGGGCACAATGATGGTATCCGTCCAGTCCAGGTTCATGGCCCTTGTAGTCAGCGCTTCCGCTTTGATATACGGACGCAGCGGGTCACGGTCCATGTCATAGCCCATTTTGCGTTCCTGCGTCAGGGCATATTCCTTGCCGTCGTATACGGACGGGCGTGCAAAGGTTACCGTATCGTTCGTTTCGCAGTCCAGTACGTACGGCTGTATAATCAGTCGCGAGAAGCGGTTGCCGAAGTAAGGCGGCAGTTTGAAGGTATTGTACGGAATCAGCATGTTTCCGATAATCTTCGGCGCTTTCGGTTCCGGTTTCAGAACCAGCCGCATGGCGGTTACGGTCACACTCTCCAGCATCACTCCCTCGTCGATGCTCACATCTATTTTCATCTGATGTCTCACTTCCTTCAATACCGAGGGCGAGAGTCCCACTTTGAAAATCAGCGCACCGTTGTCCGGAACCAGTATCTCATAATACCCGTTCTCGTCGGTGGTCGTTTTCCCTTCCTGGTCCAGCAGCAATGTTTTTTCTTGGTCGTTGCTGTCCAGTATCTTCTTCATATCCTCGCCCACGGCTACGGTCTTGGCGGCATACACATCCACCGTCACGTCCGAGAAAGGCACTTTCCGGTTTTCGGCAATGTTATATACGGTACCCGATACCTTCACCATTTTCTGCGCCCAGGCAGTGCCGGTACCGCATCCCGCCACAACCAGAAGCAGGATCCATATTTTCAATCTTTCAGTAATCATTCTCCGTATTATTTAAAAATGTAAGTACACGAAATTCCCAGTCCCATGGGCATCACCTTGTGTCCGGTGGTGTTGTAGTCTCCCGGTTCGGGCAATCCCTTCTCGTAGCGTTTCTCCCGGTACCACATCAGTGATATTCCGGCGCTGAATTCTATGTTGAAGCGTTTGCCCAGCGGCAGTACATATCCGTACACCATTCCCGGGCCTACGGCATCGCCGAAGTGGTGTGTATCCGAGAACGTGGCGTTATACCTCATGCCCTGTATGCCCAGACCTATGAAGCTCTGCACCATTGCCCGTCCGCTCACCCAGTATCTCACTTGCGCTTCCGCACCTTTGATGCTGCAATCCAGCGGGTTCTGGTCAAGGCTGTAGAAAGCTCCCGCCATAACGCTGGTCCGGTTCGATGTCACCAGTTCCAGCGAGAAGTTCGGAGTCAGGTTTCCCCAAAGCAGTGCGTTTGTTCTTCCGGCAATGAGCTGTGCCTGCGCATTACTTGCCGTGCATGCCAGTACAGCTATCACTATCAGCCTCGCCCATATACTTTTCTTTTTACAATCTTTTGTCATACGAATCTCTTATTTTTGTCTCTGACTGTACTTGTTTCTGATAGAGCTGAAGCGGTACACGAATCCTACGCGTATATCGCTCACTACGGGGTAGGGCAGGAAATGCCTGTCTCTGCTCTTTGTACGTATCAGGTGGTTATCTTCATATTTATATTTGTCATATTCGGCATAGGCTGCTCCCACGCTCAGACCCAGATCCAGGTCTATTGCGCCCTGTTTGCATTTGTATACGGGCAACTGCCATCCGCCGGTCAGTCCGGCATGGAACATATCGCCGGCGATGCCTTTGCTCCATGCTCCGGCAAACTTGCTGTATCCGGCATAGAAGCCCCAGTAGTAGGTACGCCAGAATTTGGGAATCTTGGACTGTCCCGTCTTTACGGTAAAGGAAGGTTTGGCATATCTTTTCACTTCCAGTCTGTAATCGTTGATTTTCATCTGTATGCGTTCGTTCATACTGATTTTGGCATTGCCGTTCCATTTGGCACCTATGCCCACTACCCACCGGTTGTCGGTAGAACTTGAAAGGTCAAATTCCACTTTGGCATTCGGCAACAGCAACAGCCAGTCCATTGCATTGGTTTCAAACGCCCACCGTTCTTTGGGCGAAATCTTTTCGGAGGTTTTCTGTTGGGCGTATGCTCGGACGCTTATCGCGCCCAGCATAGCCAGCAACAGAAACAGTACCTTTGTCCTATTTGTCATCAGTTGTCAATGTTTAGTTCTATATTCTGTATATCAGAAGTTGTAGGTCAGTCCGGCAGTCAGTGCGGCTGCACCTTCCCCTTTCTTTCCGCTGGCGTATCCGTCCAGCTTGTCCCCTACGAGATTACCTTTTATCTCGACATTGATGTCCAGATGTTCCGATACCTTAAAGCGGTTCAGCACACCTACGGTAAGCACTCCTGTGGTGGTATTCAGTCCGGGAGCGTTGGCCACACCGCCGCCCACCAGCGGAATGAGGCTGTATGTACGTTCTTCGTCCACACCGCACCACCAGTTCAGCACGTCCACCATGATGTCGGCATGATACATCATGAAATTCCATGATTCGCTTCTACCGTTCTTGGCTTCGCCCGAAGCGTGCATTCCGCTTATCTGTAATCTGGCGCCTAATACGGGAGTAATCCATTTACCGCCGCTTACGTCGCCCGTGATGGAAATGCGGTTTCCGAATTTCGCGTGCATGTCATAGTCGCCTACGTATACTCCGGCTCCTACCGAACCGCTTACAAACCATTTCTCATTGGCCGGATAGGCCTCCATTTTGCCTTGTGCGGCAACGGTAGTCCCTGCCGAAGCAAGAACTACCGCTGCCAATATCCAAGGTCTTAGACTAAAAAAATGTTTCATTATTTCGAAGTAATTGTTATTCTGCCATTTGGGCTTTCAGGTACAGCTTTTTTGCGAACTTCATATCATGTTCCACCATGATTCTTACAAGTTCCGGGAAACTGGTCTTTGTCGGGTTCCAACCCAGCAGCGTCTTGGCTTTAGTCGGGTCACCCAGCAGTTGTTCCACTTCGCAGGGACGGAAATATTTCGGATCCACTTCCACCACTGCCTTTCCTGTTTTCACGTCGATACCCTTCTCGTTCACGCCTTCGCCTTCCCAACGCAGTTCTATGCCGGCTTCCTTAAAGGCAAGTGTGGCAAACTCGCGTACGGTGTGCATCTCTCCGGTGGCAATCACGAAATCTTCCGGTTTGTCGTGTTGCAGGATAAGCCACATACATTCCACATAGTCTTTGGCATATCCCCAATCGCGGCGTGCATCCAGATTACCCAGATACAGCTTGTCCTGGAATCCCTGTGCAATGCGTGCGGCAGCCAACGTAATCTTGCGTGTAACGAAAGTCTCGCCGCGGCGTTCGCTCTCATGGTTAAAGAGGATACCGTTCACGGCATACATGTCATAGCTCTCGCGGTAGTTCTTCGTAATCCAGAAACCATACTGTTTGGCTACGCCATACGGGCTGCGCGGATAGAATGGAGTCGTCTCCTTCTGCGGCACTTCCTGCACCTTACCGAACAGCTCCGAAGTAGATGCCTGATAAATTCTTGTCTTCTTCTCCATGCCCAAAATGCGCACGGCTTCCAGCATACGCAGCGTACCTACCGCGTCGGCTTCCGCCGTGTATTCGGGTACGTCGAACGAAACTTTCACGTGGCTCTGTGCGGCAAGATTATAAATTTCATCCGGCTGCACCTGCTGTATAATGCGGATGAGCGAGCTGCTGTCCGTCATGTCCCCGTAGTGGAGGTTTACCAGGCGGTCTTTCTTCATGTCGCGTACCCATTCATCCAGATACAGATGCTCAATACGTCCGGTATTGAACGAAGATGAGCGGCGCAATATACCGTGAACTTCATAACCTTTGTCAATCAGAAATTCAGCCAGGAACGAACCGTCCTGTCCGGTGATACCGGAGATTAATGCTACTTTTTTCATTTTGTGTATAAATTAATTAATTTGATATTTTTTCTTTTAATAAGTGTCCCAGAAAGATGGTATTGCCTATGATATATCTTTTCCACATTCTCTTGGGTTCCTTTATGAGCCGGTAAAGCCATTCAAGACTGTGTTCCTGCCACCATAAGGGGGCACGCTGTATATTTCCCGCAAAGAAGTCGAACACAGCGCCGATGGTGCCGATCGGACCTTTTACATCCAGCTCTTTCAGATGTGCGTATGCCCACTTTTCCTGTTTGGGGGCAGTCATTCCCACCCATAGCAAATCGGGCGTTACACGGTTCACCGCTTCTATCATCCGGCGGTTATCCTCTTCAGAGAATTCCGCTTTATAGGGTGGGGAGTAGGTTTCTATCCGGATATTGGGATACAACCCGGCGGCTTTGGCTTTTATTTTCTGTAAAGTACCTTCACTGCTACCTAAGAAGAAGCAAGTACCGCCTTTCGCGTTCAGTTTTTTCATTTCGTACTGAAACAGGTCCCATCCGGCAATGCGCTCTATCTTCTCATGCCGCAGCAGTTTAAATGCCAGTACGATGCTCGCTCCGTCCGGAATCAGCGCATCGCCTTTCAGCAGCGCTTCGGCAAAAGCGGCGTCTTTCCGTGCGGTATTGTAAGAATGTGCATTGATGGTGTTAATCAGCAGTTTGCCTTCCGGCAACGTGTCAAGTTCACCCGGGTGTCCCAGCAGTGAAATAGTTTTCAGTCTCAACATGTATGATAAGGAATATTTGCCGTAGAGTACGCTACGCTACTGCCTGTCACATAAGCGATTGTTACGGACAGGCAGATACTATAAGGAATGTTTCTCCGGCAAAATTAAGTCAAATGTATTTGATAGCCAAGAAAAAAATGAAAAATGTATAAATTTATCATCTTTTTCCTGGCTTTTCTCAATCTGTCCGGTGATTGATGCAGATACCTTTCAAATACCATTCGTACAAACGGTGTATTCCTTCGTCTATTTCTATTTTATGATGCCATCCCAGGTTGTGCAGTTTGGTTACATCCGTCAGCTTGCGCAGTGTGCCGTCCGGTTTGCTTGCATCCCATCTCAGTTCGCCCTTGAAGCCGATTTCCGCCATGATTTTTTCCGCCACTTCCCTGATGCTGAGTTCCTTTCCGGTTCCCACGTTGATGTGGCAGTTGCGTATCTCTTTCGAACCTGCGGCATACGTATCCTTGAAGTCTACGTTCAGCAACACATGTACGCTGGCATCCGCCATTTCTTCGCTCCAGAGGAATTCGCGCAGCGGCTTGCCCGTGCCCCACAGCGTAACGGCTTCCGGCGTAATACCGAATTTTGCCAGCTTTGCCAGTATCTCCTCATCGGTGCAGCTTCCGTTCACACCCTCTACCGGGCGCAGGTCTATATCCTTGCGTACGGCATCCCAGTTGCCTTCGTTCAGGCATTTGGCAAGGTAAATCTTACGTATCATGGCGGGCAGCACATGGCTGTTCTCCAGGTGGAAGTTATCGTTCGGTCCATACAGGTTGGTAGGCATCACGGCTATGTAGTTCGTACCGTATTGCAGGTTGAAGCTTTCGCACATTTTCAGTCCGGCAATCTTGGCAATGGCATACGGTTCGTTGGTATATTCCAACGGCGATGTCAGCAGCACTTCCTCTTTCATCGGCTGCGGAGCTTCACGCGGATAGATGCAGGTGCTGCCCAAGAAGAGCAACTTCTTCACCCCGTGTCTGAAGCTTTCACCAATCACATTCTGCTGTATCTGCAAGTTCTGGTAGATGAAGTCCGCCCTATATTGCAGATTGGCCATGATGCCTCCCACGTGGGCGGCAGCCAATACCACGGCATCCGGTTTCTCTTCATCGAAGAATTTCTTTACTGCAGCTCCATCCAACAGGTCCAGCTCCTTGTGGGAGCGGCCTGTCAGATTAGTATATCCTCTTTGCAACAGGTTGTTCCAGATGGCGGAACCCACCAGTCCGTGATGGCCTGCTACAAAAATCTTAGCGTCTTTTTCCAACATAATTTATCAGGTATGATTATTCTTTATCTTTTTCTTTCACTTCGCCGCGGCGTGCCTTTTCGGTGTAGCGCAGTTCCTTTTCAATGGTCATATCCTTGCCCAGACCATACGTATGCAGTCTTTCTGGTTCTATACCCACCTTCACGAGGAACTTCTTCAAGGCTTCGGCACGTTTCAGCGTCACTTTCTTGTTTATGGCTTCTCCGCCCGTATGGTCGGCATAGCCGCAGATGTCAATCTGTACTTCCGGATTCTCTTTCAGTGTTTTGGCAATGGTGAAGAGTTCGCGTGCATACTTGTCCGTATCCAGTTTCCACTTTCCGCGTTCAAAGTATACGGCGGGCAAGTCTTTCGGGAAACCTTTGCATACCACTACTTCCGGAGATTTTTCAAGCACTTTCTGTTCGATGTAGATAGTATCGTGCACCACTTTCGTAACGGTCTTTGTAGCGCGCTTCCACATAGGCAGATAGCCCGGAGCGTACATGATGTTGTCTTTCTTGCGTCCCTTGCTGTTGCCTACCTTCCATATCAGACCAACCTGTGCCGTAACCATACTGTTGTGTTTGGTGGTATTGATGGAGTTGATACCGTCGAAGTCCTGATTGTTAATCCAGATCATACCTCCCTTCAACTGTACGTCGAAGTTGTGGTTTATCCGGTAACGTACGGCAAGGTCGCCTCCCAGTCCGAGATTAACCTTGTTGTCGAGTTTGTCGGCAAACTGTTCGTCGTTGGAGCGGTTCTTGACGGTAGACGAGAACTTCTGCAGGTAGATACCCGGTGCCAGCACCACAGCCCAGCGGCGGTCACCGTCGCTGCGGCGGAAGAGGTTCAGCAGGTTTACCTCTGCGTTCAGTCCGAAGTTCCATGAGTGAACCGAAGAATACAAATCCTTGTAGTAGCTTCCGCCTTCCGGAAAGTCCACGTTATAGTAAGTGTTTCCGTTGGGCAGCAGTACGAAGTCGTCCTCGTAGCGTTGCGAACCGGCGCGGTTGCTTCCGTAGTCCACAGAGAGGCGTGCTCCGAAAATCGGATTGAACTGGTAGCTTCCCTGCAAACCGAACATATAGCCTGCCCAGTTGTTGTTACCTCTGCTCACGGAACGGAAATCGCCTGCATAGAACGGCATTCCGATGTTCACTCCGATGCTCCACCGTGAGTAGTCTTTGTACAAAGTCTTTTTGTCAGGATAGTCCTTCCAGGGGTCGTCCACTTTGACCACCTCTTGTGCCATGGCTTCCATGCCCGGCAGAGCTGCCAGACAGAAACCGGCGATGATGTATTTCAGTGATTTCATAAACGCTTTGTTTTAAATGTTATTACCGGTTATTTCTTTTGCAACTCCACGCAGATATAGGCAGGTTCTCCATAGTTGATTCCGTCCTTGCGTGCCTGCAGTCCGATTACCACTTTGTAGCCGGTAAGGTCATCGGTTACGCGCGAGGGATCCAGAGTCAGACCCATGGAAAGCGCTCCGTTGTGCATGTCTACCTTTATGTAGTTTGCCAGGTCCGGTTGCGGCTTTCCGGCTTCGTCATAAATAATGCCCAAGCTGTAAACAACCGGGATATTCTGGTTGCTTTCGTTTGCCGTTGAGGAGCCTAAAACTTCTGTTGCAAATACCGGCAGGTTATCTACAATTTGAATGACTTTTGTATCGACATTCTTCACTTCTCCCAGCACAGCGTGTTTGTAGATGTCCTCTTCTGCAAATGCGCTCAGTCCCAGGTCTGCTTTGGTGCGCACCACTTCTGTTCCCGATTTGAACTCATATGTAGTCTGGTCTTCGCTTTGGGCAGGCACGTAGCGTACACCCTTATAGCTTGTAGAGCGGTTATTGTTGCTGTTTTCAAATTCAACGGCTACGGTAAACGGCATCTTGTGAGTCACCGGATCCACTGTAGGCAGTTCGCAAGTAGCCGTAACGGTGAATATGCCTTCGGCTGCATCTTTTACAGCGACTTTTTCTACTGTAAATGCCGGTCCTGCATCACCTGCTCCACGTGTAGGAATAGCTTCTCTGGAGTCGATGTGGAAGTAGCTTTCCAAAGCGGTCACTTCATTAAGTACGTCTGCCGGATTGATTTTCACATTTACATTCAGCTCATATTTGTTGCCTTCACGCGGCTTCAGTTCCACTTCCTCGTTACTGCTGTATTGTGGAATAATTACCATACTCTGGATGCGGTTGAACAAACGATCAACTTTCTCTTCCAGTTCCGTGCATTTGTTTTTCAGTTCGTTGATTTCTCCCTGCATCAGAGCCAGCTGATCCTTGATTTCTTTGGTTGCCTCTTCAATCAGCTTGTTCATTTCGTCTTTGTTAGGAACATTGTTCAGTTGCTCGTATATCCCTGCGAGTAATTGATTAATCTCTTCCTTGTTGTAGTAGTCGGCAAGCATGTTCTCCACTTCTGTAATTGTGACGAACTTATCCATTTTACCGTTCAGTTCATCATACTTCGTCTGTAAGTCGAGAATATCTTTCTGATTCTTCAATACATCAGCTTTCAGTTGTCCCAGGTCGGGCAATGCTGCGAGGGCGTCTTCCAGTCTTTTATAAATTTCGTCTACACGTCCCGACAACGCATTATAATTATTATTCAGTGCCAGGAAGCCTGCAGCCATCTTGCTTTCCAGTTCGCTTAACAGTCCAGCCTGCTGTGCCTGATTGTCCTTGAGTTGGAGAATATCATTGATATTCTTGTTCACGTAAGCTTGCAGTTCGTTCAGCATCTGTTTGATTTGGCTCAGGTCTGCCGGGGGCACGCTTCCGTTTTCAAGCGAATTCAGACGGTTTTCTATGTCGGCAATGGCATCGTCATAGATTTGTTTCATCTGTTCAACCTGTTTTTCCAAATCAGTTACACGTACTCCCAGTGCTTCCAATTGTTTTTCCAGAGCACTGATGCGTGCCGTATGGTCTTTTACGATGCTTTCCACATTACCCATTCTTTCATCCAGCTTTCCGTACAGCGATTCTATGGACAAATATTTGGCGTTAAGCTCTGCCACTTGGGCTTGCAGGTCTTTCAGGTCATTCTGGAGTTGTTCTACCAGTTTGGACAATTCGGGGTCTGTAGTGCCGCCGCCATTGTTTATGGCTTCCCATATTTTTTCTATTTGAGCATCATAATCGCCTATCAGCTTATTGATACGCTTGTCAAGCTCGTCATAGCGGGTGTTCAGGTTCTGAACCGTATCCTGCAGTTTGCTTACCGCATCAGAGATGCCTTCCAATTGTGTATCGATTTCATTGATTTTACCATCCACTTCATTCTTTAAATTCAGGATGTCGTTTTTGGTATCTTCCCGCAGTTGTTCCAGATTCTGTGCATTTTCTTTTGCCGCATTATCCAGTTCTTCGAGTTTACTGTCTATTCTTTCGAGGTTATCGGTCAGTTTCTGGTTCAGCTCTTCCAATTGCTTCAAGGCATTTTCCAGCTTTTGCTTCTCTTCCAGTTGCGATTCTTTCAAATTGGCTATTTCTTCTTTCAAGTCACTGATAGCCTTTTCGGTTGCATTCTGCTTTTCCTGCAAGGATTGGTACTGCTCTTCAAGCTTCCGGATACGTCCGTCCAGTTCATTGTATTTGGCAGAAATCTCGGCATCGATTTCCTTGGACAGTTCCAGCAATTTTTTGTCGAATTCCTGTACTGCCTGTTCAATCATGTTCTTTATGTTCTGGTCATTCTCCTCCATTGCTTTCTGCAACTCGGCAATCTTTCCTTCCAGCTCATTTTTCGTAGCCTCCAGGTCTTTGATAAGCTTGCTGATGCTCTCCTTGAATTCGGCATGCTCCTTGGCTGCTTCCTGCAAGGTTACAATCTGCTTTTCAATCAGTTCGATTTTTTCCAGCAGATTGTCAACGTTAACATCGCCATTTTCAATCTGATTCCGAAGAATTTCGATTTGGCCGTCATAATCTTTCTGGCAGCCGGTCATTAAGATACAGCCGCTTCCTGTAAGCAACAACATAGCTGCGAACAGAGACATTGTTGAATTTCGTTTCATAATCACTAATGTTTTAAAGTAAAACGTTTGATATTTTGTTCTTCTTTCAAGCTACATACCAGAAGTGCACCGTTCCGTTCGGCAATGATATAGCCGTCCAGTCCTTCCACCACCACTTGTTTCTCTCCGGCAGTGTGCACAATACAGTTGTGGCAGTTGTGCAGGCTGATGTCATTCCCCACACCTGCATTTCCGTGTTCGTCCTGCGGCAGCAGGGTTCTTAGCGATCCCCAGCTGCCCAAATCACTCCAGCCGAATTCGGCAGGCAGTGTATAGATGCTTTCCGCTTTCTCCATTACAGCGTAGTCTATGGATATTTTTACAGGTGGGGAAGAGTCTTTCTACAGTGCCAGCCTCTTGTGCTGTGTAGAAATCCCGGCTCATTTCGTCCATAATAGCAGCCAGGTCCGGAGTAAACTTGCGTATGGCATCGGTTATGGTATCCACGTTCCACACAAAAATGCCGGCATTCCAAAAGTAGCTGCCGTGGGCAACGTATTCTTTGGCAGTCTCTACATCCGGCTTTTCTTTGAAAGCGTCTACCTTGTATATTTCAGTACCGTTAATCTGTTCCGCAGCCTGTATGTAGCCGTATCCGGTTTCCGGACGGCTGGGTTTGATGCCTATCGTTACAATGGAATAGTTTGTGGCGGTAAAATCGAGTGCACATCGCATTACCCGTTGAAACTCACCGGTGTTTATCACCAGAGCGTCCGACGGAGTTACTACGATATTTGCCTGCGGATGCTGTTTCTTTATCTTCCAGCAGGCATAGGCAATGCAGGGTGCCGTATTACGGGCAGTCGGCTCTGCCAGGATGTTGCATTCGGGCAAATCGGGCAACTGTTCTTTTACAATATCCGTATATTTCTCGCTGGTCACTACCCAAAAGTTTTCCATTGGGCATAGCGGTGCAAATCGCTCTACGGTAAGTTGTATCAGTGACTTGCCGCATCCCATTACATCAATAAACTGTTTGGGATATTCAGGTGTACTCATCGGCCAGAATCGGCTTCCGATGCCGCCTGCCATGATTACAATATGAGTGTTCATTTTTTTCTTAATAGTAATTGTTGGATATATATATTCCTATCAAAAAATTGCACAGCCTATGGTTATAATCTCAATATCTGTAATAGCTTTTAATGAATGCAATGTATTGGCTGGTATACTGATAAAATCGCCATTGCTGCAAGCTAATTGTTCTTTATCGATTGTTATAATTGCGTCTCCTTTTTGGAACAAAAAGAATTCTTCCATTGTGGGATGCAGATGTTCCTCTATGCTTTCTTCTGCTTTAATTTGAGTAACGGCTATTTGAGTTAGGGGAGTACTTGTTTCTTCTTTGTTAATGATTATTCTTTTTTGTCCAATACCATGAGCTGTTGTTGTGATAGGTAAATCTTTTAAATTCTTCTTGTATTTAAATTTATCTGTCATATTTGTCAATAAATAGTGTAGACTTTATGCTGTTAAACTGATACGAGTGTTTTTTCATTGATTTGACGCTTCTGTTAATATAATGAGTTCCAGATTTTTAAAAAATTGATAGAAGGATGGTATTTCCCTTTTATGTTAATCTTTCCATATGGATCAATTAGAAAAGATTTTTTGCTAGTCATATTATTTTTTGAACGAATTTGTGGCTCTTTAGTATTATTTCCGATAATAATATTATGTATAAAATAACATTTGTTTTCCTTTTCTAAAGAGTTCCCTTCTACTCTTATGGATTTTTTTTTCGCAAATATTGTAACTGATGAAATTATTTGTGTTGAACTTATATCCTTTTGGAGTTTGGCGGTAAGTGATGGTTGCACAATTTCTTGAATCTATGTCATAACTATTCGCGGTTTTATTTACAATGTTGCCATAGATAGATAAATTATAAGCCCCATCGTCGCAAAAGATTCCTCTATTACTACCATGTCCACCAAAGTTGTTTATTGTATTGAAGCGTATTGTACAGTGTTTGTTATTTGTTCCTACATAAATAGCACCACTATCAGACAATCCTAACATTTGCATTTGTTTTTGCCATCGTTTAGACCAAGATAATTTGTTATATTCTATTAGAGAGATGGGTAATTCCTCTTCATGATGAGTGCTTATGTTCCCAAGAATAAATGCAGAATAGTTGAAATCTTTAAATTCATTATGAGCAGCATATACGTTACCTAAAGTTTGGATACATGCTGTATTTAATCCGTATTTCCCAATATTTTTAAATGTAGAATAGGTAATACTTGAATTTGATTTGGGAGTTGTAATGATTGCATTTTGGGTGATGTATTGAAAATGGCAATTTTTTACAATTAAATTATTGTATGATTTAATTCCGCTTGCTTCTGCATTCTCAAAACTGCAATTCTGAAAACGTGCTGTTCCAAAGTTTTTTTACCATGCATTCAAGACCAGCTCCGAACTTAAGGTCGTAACAGTCAAGTAACGTTTGTTTATCTATAATGAAAAGTGATTGTAATTTGCATAATGAAATACTGCCGTATTTGGCTGCATATTGTATTTTATTATTCTTTATGAGTACTCCATCTCTTGTTTGTTTCATGTTTTCTAAATAAAAACAAGGAGCTGGAGTATAGCTAATAAAAAGTGCCTTCTGGCTTATATCTGTTTTCAACTTTAAATATCAATATTCCATCTTTGGCTGATATAACTTTGTCTTTTTGTCTCGTAAACCATATTTCATAGTTTATATAAACTTGATCTGTTTCGTTAATATTCCAAGATTTACACTCTTTAGGTAATTGTATTCTTACCGTATTACTTTTTTCGTCAAAATTCCATGATAGTGCCTTGTATATAGGTGTTTTAGAAAGTCTTAACAACTTTCCTTTGGAGTTGGTAAATACTTCTGTTCCGTTTATTTTTCTTTGTATTCTGATATATAGTTTA
>VOFI01003696.1_pt1 | contig 47056 bp, 58 predicted proteins | sample 5384131 | NCBI WGS metagenome assembly VOFI01 (sample SAMN12384728, study PRJNA508395) | human gut metagenome | isolation source: healthy gut H | host: Homo sapiens
GAATCGTGACGCGTTCAGTTACGTATTGCTCGCCAACGAAAGGTAAGATTGTGGTCGTCGGAGTCCCTGCTCCAAACTGTTTAAGAGGCATATTTATTTTAATCGTTCGATTGAAGAATAACTTGACTTTGAACCCGGCCTCTGGCGGCAGCTGTTTCGTTTTCAGGTTCATTTTTCGTTGCGTGTGTTAAAGCTCTTGCAGGCCAAGTTCGAGGTTTTCCCATGCTGATGAGCGCGCTTTCTCTGCTGCACGGCGGATCGCTGAGCCAGCCAACGTCGGTATCCACGAAGCACGCCGAGCGCGACCGTGCCGTGATCGGTGCCGTTCACGCAGCAGTAGATCGACAACCGGATACCGTCCTCTACGGGGCTGGTCGTTCGTGTGGCGGCGCTCGGTTAATCTCTTTCGTGCTGTAAGTAAATGCGTTCTCTGCAGGCTCGTAGATGCGCTCCTCTTTCCTGCGCACGGTGCCGCCGCTCAATGCTCGAAGAACTGCCAGGCGCACGGGCCGTCCTCGACCGCCGCCTGCCATACGCAGAATACGCCGTCGTCCTCGCGGACATAGCTTTCGCCGTCAATGGGCAGGAACTGCGAACAGATACCGTCGGATTGAGGAACGTGTACGCGCTCGGCGATCCAGCTGGCGTTGAGCGGCAGCGGACGCGGCTCGCAGTCCAGCGTGTTCTGCAACGCCTGCATGGGCATTTCCGGCGATGCATCCGCGCCGATCATATCGCGCCTGTTTCGTCCTCTTTGGAGCCGGTCGAGGCATGCGGTAGCCGTCGGGCAATACACAAGGCACTTGCGCGCCACCTGAAAGCGCTGCACCATGGCACAACTCAACGATCGATACTGAATCTTCAAAAGTGGCGGCGATATACCTTAGGAACAGAATGTCCATATGCATGATATAATTTTGATTCATGGTCTATCCCTCCTACATTCAAACTCCATATCCGGGCATCTCCTTTTTCTGCACCGGGCGATTGGGGCACCTGAACCGCGCAGGCGGTTCCGGGTGGAGAGTTTTTCCCTGTCAGGGCGAGCAGTTTTCAGCACCGGCTGAGTGGGACGACGCCGTACCCACGGCGGTGGGCAAAAAAAGGAAGGACAACCTGCGGTTTTCCTTCCTCTTTGAACTCTGCCTTTCCCGCCCATTAGATAGTCTGGCGCAGACCAGAGACCGGCGACCGCTCCGAAGAGGGGGAACGACAGAGGATTTTTTCTTCCGTGTTTTCTCAACCTGTTCGCAGGGTCCAGATACCGTACTGCTACACAGGTCGGCTACTTCCATCAGGCGCGGCATGACAACGGTGCCGCGCAATGCTAACACGTTAGCCCACCGCGGCAACCGCTTTGGACGCACACCATTGACCGGGCTGCTTCGTTCCTGCCGTGCAACGTCAACGCAACTCCTGCGGGGCGCGGTTCGTGTCCCCCTGGGAATCGGTGCAAAGAAAAACGCAGAGGAAACCCTCTGCGTTTTTTCGTAATCTTCTTGAAGTAGCCCTCGCGGGTGAGGAACAGCAGCACCGGATAGTCCTCGATGTGGTCCTCCTCGTCGAACTGCTGCACGTTGTCCGCAGTGATGATGCGCGTGCGGCGCTCGGACGGGTACTTCTTGATGATCTGCTCCAGCTCCTTGATGATGATATTGCGGATCTTCGCCTTGGATTTGACGATTTCCTCCAGCTTTTTAATCTCGTTTTCGAGTGCTTCGGTCTCCTGCGTGCGCTTCAGGATATACTCCTTGTTGATGTTGCGCAGGCGGATATCCGCAATAAATTCGGCCTGGATTTTGTCGATGCCGAAGCCTTCCATCAGGTTCGGGATAACATTTGCGTCCTCTTCGGTCTCGCGGATGATTTTAATCGCCTTGTCGATATCGAGCAGGATTTTTGCGCAGACCGAGCAGCAGATGCAGCTTGTCCTTCTTCTTGTTGAGGTCGAAGAACACACGGCGGCGAACGCATTCGGTGCGCCACGCCGTCCACTCATCGAGCAGCTCGGCTACGCCGAGCACGCGCGGCATGCCTGCAATCAGCACGTTGAAGTTGCAGGAAAAGCTGTCCTGCAGGGTAGTCATCTTCATCAGCTTGGCCATCAGCTTTTCCGGGTCGGTGCCGCGCTTGAGGTCGATGGCGATCTTCAGACCGGAAAGGTCGGTCTCGTCGCGCACATCGGCAATCTCGCGCACCTTGCCGTTCTTGACCAGCTCGGCGATCTTGTCGATGATGGCCTCGATGGTGGTCGTGTACGGAATCTCCGTGATCTCGATCAGGTTGTCCTTCTTGTTGTACGCCCATTTTGCGCGTACCTTGAACGAGCCGCGTCCGGTGCGGTAGATGGCACGCATTTCCGCCTCATCGTAGATGAGATCGCCGCCGGTCGTGAAGTCCGGCGCGGGCAGCGTGGAAAGGATATCGTGCTCGGGATTTTTGATAAGCTCGATGGTCGTGCGGCAGACTTCCGCGAGGTTAAAGCCGCAGAAATTGGACGCCATGCCGACCGCAATGCCAGTATTCGCGGACACGAGAATGTTCGGGTAGGTTGTCGGCAGCAGCGTCGGCTCCTTCATCTCGCCGTCATAGTTATCCACAAAATCCACCGCGTCGGTGTCGATATCGCGGAACAGCTCGGCACAGAACGCATCCAGCTTGGCCTCGGTATAACGCGGCGCGGCGTATGCCATATCGCGCGAGTATACCTTGCCGAAGTTGCCCTTGCTGTCCACAAACGGCATGAGAAGCGCCTCGTTGCCGCGTGTCAGGCGCACCATGGTCTCGTAGATGGCCGCATCACCATGCGGGTTCAGCTTCATGGTCTGACCCACGATGTTGGCGGATTTGGTGCGGTTGCCGTTCAGCAGGCCCATCTTGTACATGGTGTACAGCAGCTTGCGGTGGGACGGCTTGAAGCCGTCAATCTCCGGGATCGCGCGGGACACGATAACGCTCATCGCGTACGGCATGTAGTTCTCGCGCAGCGTGTCCGTGATGCGCTGATCGACCGAGGGATGTTCTTTATATACTTTTGGTTCGTCGGTTTTCTTTTTTTTGCCATTATGCTCTCCTTTGCAGGATTTTCTTTGTACGTTTTGCGCCGCCCAGATACTCGCCGAACGGCAGATAAGACAGTGTGACCGCAATCGCCAGTCCGCCTGCAAGCGCTAGCGCAAACATCTGCCACAGGTGCAGATAGATAACCGGTGTCTGCCGTACCGTCCACGCGTTCCACAGGCGCAGCACCAGCGGATGTGCCAGATACAGTCCGAACGAATGCCGCGCGATAAACTGCAGCGGCTTCGGAATCTCCGGCAGCCTGCTGAACAGCGACCACAGCACGGCCCATGTCAGCAGCGTGTAAACCGTTGTGTCAGGTCGCAGACCCATTTTATAGGCTGCCGCAGAATGCTCTTCCGCCAGCAGCACCAGCACCGCCGAAAGCGCCCACAGCGGCAGACAGACGCGCAGACGCAGGCGGTCGCTCAGGCCGGATTTCGCCAGCCATGCACCGATGTTGTAGAACAGCGGCCAGCACACGAACAGACCGATCGGCGCCACCGGAAACTGCCACTGCAGCTGACCGACGGTCAGCAGGTAAAGGACTATCTCCATACCGAAGGTCAGGCCTGCGGACAGGAGCAGCGTCACCGCCGGATGCCGCTCTACCGCACGGCAGAACAGCTCGCTGAGCAGGATCAGCTGCACCAGTATGAATATGTAATACAGGTGGACGTAACTGCCGCCTGTCAGAATGTTTTTGATCGGATGTGCATGCGGTTTGCCGAACACGGCATCCACCGCAAGGTAAAGGACCGACCAGACCAGATACGCCGGCAGCACGCGTTTCAGCCGCCGCTTTGCCGTCTGCACCGCAGACTGACCGCTATGCTGCAGCCACGAGTGCATGTGTCCGTAGCCGGACAGCATGATAAACAGCGGCACGGCAAACCCGCGCTGTCTGATTACAGGATACACCGACCGGGTTCATGCGGCCTGCCGAAACGTGCCGTCCATTTGCCGAATCCGCATGTTGCTATCCCCCATTTTTGCCCCTTACGAAATATCCGCCAGCTCGAGATAATCCGCGCCGTTCTCGGCGATATACTCCTTGCGTCCGGCAAGGTTGTCGCCGAGCAGCAGGTCGAACATTTCGCTCGTGGCAGCCGCTTCATCCGGCGTAATACGAATCAGACGGCGATTTTCGGGGTTCATGGTGGTCTCCCCACATCATTTCAGGCTGGTTCTCGCCGAGGCCCTTGGAGCGCTGGATGAGAAACCTTCTTGCCCTCCAGCTTTTTGAGGATAGCCGCTTTTTCGCTCTCGTCGAACGCAAAATAGCTCTTGTCACGGTAGGTGATCTCATACAGCGGCGACTCCGCAATATAAACGTAGCCCTGTTCGATGAGCGTCGGTGCAGATGATGATACGGTGCCAGCGCAGGCTTTCGAGGTCGAACGCAGAAAGGTCCTTTGCCGCCTTGCCGCGCACCTCGACACCGCAGCCGAGGACTTTGAGAAGGTCGGTGATAATATCATTCTTGAAAATTTTATCGTAATCGGCTTTCAGGCAGTTGAGGATCTTGCCGCGCACCGGCATGATAGCCTGAAATTCACTGTCGCGGCCCTGTTTTACCGAACCGAGTGCGGAATCGCCCTCGACGATATACAGCTCACGGCGGGACGCATCCTTGGTGCGGCAGTCCACGAACTTCTGCACACGGTTAGCGAGGTCAATATTGCCGGACAGCTTCTTTTTGATATTCAGACGCGCCTTTTCCGCCTGTTCGCGGCTGCGCTTGTTGATCAGGATCTGCTCGGCGATCTTGTCTGCCTCGGCCTTGTTCTCGATAAAGTAGATCTCGAGTCCTTCCTTGAGGAACTCGGTCATGGCCTCCTGAATGAACTTGTTAGGTCTGGGTGGAGAAGCAGTTGGTGACGAGCACGAGGCTGTCGAAAATATCCTGATAAGTGACCTTGCTCTCGCTCTTGTTGTACTTGTTGTTCTGCTTGAGATACGCGTCGATGGCGGACACGAACGCCGAGCGAACGGCCTTGTCCGGTGCACCGCCGTGCTCCAGCCACGAGGAGTTGTGGTAGTACTCGATCTGCGACACCGCCGAGGAGAAGCAGAACGCGCACGACAGCTTCACCTTGTACTCGGCCTTGTCGGCGCGGTCGCGTCCGCGTCGTTCGCCCTCGAGGAACTGCACCGAGGTCAGCGGATTTTCGCCTGCCAGCTCGGTCACATAGTCCACAATGCCGTTCTGGTAGAGGAATTCCGGTGGCCTCGTACCTGCTGCCCACCTGATTTTTTCAGCACAAACTTGATGTGGCTGTTGACAACCGCCTGCCGCTTGAGCGTATCCAGATAATAATCCACAGGGATGTTGATATCCGTGAATACCTCCAGATCGGGCTTCCAGCGGATGGTCGTGCCGGTTTTGCGCGCGTTCGTCGCCTTCTTGGTGTAGCCTTCCTTGGTGCCGGTCTTGTTTTCGCCCTTTTCAAAGTGCAGGCCGTACTCGAAGCCGTCACGGATAACGGTGACATCCATGTACTCCGAGGAATACTGCGTCGCGCAGGTACCGAGACCGTTGAGACCAAGTGAAAACTCATAGTTTTCGCCGGTGTCGTTCTTGTACTTGCCGCCTGCGTACAGCTCGCAGAAGACCAGCTCCCAGTTGTAGCGCTGCTCGTTTTCGTTCCATTCGATCGGGATACCGCGGCCATGGTCAGCGACTTCGATCGAGCCGTCCGCATAGCGCGTGGTGACGATCTCGGTGCCGTGGCCCTCTCGCGCCTCGTCGATGGAGTTGGAGAGGATCTCGAACACCGCGTGCTCGCAGCCCTCCAGTCCGTCGGAGCCGAAGATGACGCCGGGCCGCTTGCGGACCCGGTCCGCCCCCTTCAGCGAGGAGATGCTTTCATTGCCGTAAGACGGCTTTGCTTTGCTCATATATACTTTAACTCCCAATTTCCGAAGTTTTACTTACTTTATTATATCTGTTCAGATATAAAATAGTCATTTATATTCCAATAGTGACTTAATCAATTTTACACCATATCATTGTTTATGTCAATAAAACAGAACAATTGTTCTGTTTTCAGGATCCATAGAAATACTATCACCAGACAAATCACTGCCTCGACCCCTATTTCGTCCGAACGCAAAAAATGCGCGCTCTCAGTTCCAGCTGAAAGCGCGTTGTTGGGGCAACACCGCGCAATTAAAGCAGCGGCTTCTTGCACAGGCTCCAGTCGCACTGCCGCGGTGTTTTGCGGAAATTATGCGGTATTGCCCAATGGGTGTCTTGCACCTCTTGTTTTTGGACTGTCCGGGAGCCTGCGCGGTATTCCGTCCCACAGGGCCAGACAGCTAACGGGCGGCACCTTTTTCTGCACCGGCTGAGCGGGGTACTTGAACCGCGCAGGCGGTTCGCCCTTGACGGGCGGCACTCCTTTTTCAGCACCGGCTGAATTCAGCACTGGGGCGCGCGAACTGCGCAGGCGGGTTCGCCCCTAACGGGCGGACCTTTTTCTGTGTGGGGGCTGAACGCTCAGGCGGTTGACCCTGACGGGCCGCCGCTGAGCTGCGGGGGAGTTGCCCGCTGCGGAGCGCGGGACGACGCGGCGCCCGCCGCAAAAAAGGAAGGGACACCTGTGGTTTCCCTTCCTCTTTGGACTCCTACCTTTCCCTTGCTTCTCAATCTGGCGCAGATTGCCCATATATGACCGCTTCGAAAAGGAGTACGGCAGAGGATTTTTTCTTCCGTATCTTTCGCAACCTGTTCGCAGTGTCAGATACTGTTCTGCTACACATGTGATTTCATCTGCGCAGGCGCGACATATCCGTGTCGCGCAACCCTTTAGCACGTTGTAACACACGGCACCTACGAATTAAGCGTTTAGTACAATTTACCTTCGCAGACCCTGTCTATAACAACGTGCTAAAGAATCGCGCGGCACTGCTATGCCGCGCCTGCGCAGAGACCCTCCGATATGTGTAGCAGAACGGTATCCGGCACTGCGTATAGATTTCGACATGGGAGCACACTGTGCTCCCCTACGGTAGAAAAAATCCTCTGCCGTTCCCTTTTTTCGGAGCAGTCACATGTCGGCAATCTGCGCCAGACTCTCCAAGGGAAAAGGGGTGATTCACAAGAGGGTGGAAACCGCAGGTGTCTACCCTCTTGTGCCGCAGGGCGCCCCTCGGTCCGTCCGCAGACGGCGAATCCCGCTGAGGTTCAGCGAAAAACTTCCCGCCCGGAAAGGGTGAACCGCCTGCGCGGTTCAGTTCCCCCGCTCAGCCGGTGCTGAAAAAGGCTGCTGCAAAGCAAAAGAAAAGAGCAGACGTTTAACCATCTGCTCTCTGGAAATTCTATTTTAGCGGAACTTCTTCTTCTTTGCGCGTGCAGCCTCAGACTTCTTGCGGCGCTTTACGCTCGGGCTTTCATAATGCTCACGCTTGCGGAGCTCGGAAAGCGTACCCGCCTTGGCACACGAACGCTTGAAGCGACGCAGTGCGCTGTCAATAGACTCATTTTCCTTGATGCGGATCTCCGACACAGTTTTCCCTCCCTCCGCACGTTCCCCTCATGGGGATCGCTTAGCACAGTTTGTATACATCCATACACAAAACCGTAAGGATATTATATCGAATTTCCGCGTCAATGTCAACTACTTTTTCCCGTAGTTTTCGATTTTTTCTTTTTCACGCGGAAATCCGGCATTCCTTCTTACTTTACGACAAGGTTTACGATCTTGCCCGGAACAACGATCTGCTTTACGATCTGCTTGCCCTCGATGGCGTGCTGTACCTTTTCCTCTGCCATTGCGGGATTGATCGCAGTCTGCTTGTCCGCATCGACTGCCAGCTTAATGGTACACTTCAGCTTGCCGTTTACCTGTACCGCCAGCTCTACCGTGCTCTCGACGGTCTTGGCCTCGTCGTAGGTCGGCCACGGTGCTACGGAGAGCAGACCGGTCTCGCCGAGCTGCTGCCACAGCTCCTCGGTGATATGCGGTGCAAACGGATTGAGCAGCGCCAGGAAGGTCTTGTACTCAGCCTTGTTTACGCCCTTGTCGTAGAACTCGTTGAGCATGGTCATCAGCGCTGCGATAGCGGTGTTGGCCTTGAGGTTGTCTGCGTCCTCGCCGACCTTCTTGATGGTACGGTTCATGAGCACCTCGTGCTGCTCGGGTAGGTATCGCCGTCCTGCACCTTGTCAGCCAGTGCCCATACGCGCTCGAGGAAGCGGCGGCAGCCCTTGATGGACTTCGGGCTCCACGGAGCAGCCTTCTCAAAGTCGCCGATGAACATCTCGTACAGACGCATGGTATCAGCGCCGTAGGTGTCAACGATCTCGTCCGGGTTGACGACGTTGCCGCGGCTCTTGGACATCTTCTCGCCGTTCTCGCCGAGGATCATGCCGTGGCTGGTGCGCTTTGCATACGGCTCCTTGGTCGGCACTACGCCGATGTCATACAGGAACTTATGCCAGAATCGCCTGTACAGCAAATGCAGCGTCGTGTGCTCCATACCGCCGTTATACCAGTCAACCGGAGACCAGTATTTCCAGTGCTTCCGGCGAGGCAAGCGCCTTGTCGTTGTGCGGGTCCATATAGCGCAGGAAGTACCAGGAGGAACCGGCCCACTGCGGCATGGTGTCGGTTTCCCGTTTTGCGGGGCCTCCGCAGTGCGGACAGGTGGTGTTAACCCAGTCGGTCATATTGGCCAGCGGAGACTCGCCGTTGTCGGTCGGCTCATAGCTGGTTACGTTCGGCAGCTCAAGCGGCAGCTGGTCCTCCGGCAGCGGCACGTAGCCGCACTTGTCGCAGATGACGATGGGAATTGGCTCACCCCAATAACGCTGACGGGAAAATACCCAGTCGCGCAACTTGTACTGCACCTTGGCATGGCCGATGCCCTTTTCACCCAGCCACTCGATCATAGCCGGGATAGCGTCCTTAACGGTCTTGCCGTTCAGGAAATCGGAATTTACCAGAATGCCGGTTTCGTCCTTTGCGGTGAACGCAGCCTTCTGGACATCCTCGCCACCGGAAACAACCTCGATGATCTCACAGCCGAACTTCTTTAGCAAACTCCCAGTCGCACGGTCATCGTGCGCCGGAACAGCCATGATGGCACCGGTGCCGTAGCCCATGAGAACGTAGTCGGAAACGAAGATCGGGATCTGCTTGCCGTTTACCGGGTTAATTGCGGCAACGCCGTCCAGCTTAACGCCGGTCTTGTCCTTTGTTCAGCTCGGTACGCTCGAAGTCGGACTTGCGGGCAGCCTCCTCACGGTATGCGCGAACGTCCTCGATGTTGTTCAGCTTGTCCGCCCACTGCTCGATCATCGGGTGCTCCGGAGAGATTACCATGTAGGTCGCACCGAACAGGGTGTCCGGACGGGTGGTGTAAACGGTCAGCGTGTCGCCTTCGGTGGTCTTGAAATCGACCTCCGCGCCGGTCGAACGGCCGATCCAGTTGCGCTGCTGCACCTTGACGCGATCGATGAAGTCCACGTCGTCCAAATCGTCGATCAGGCGCTGCGCATACTTGGTGATGGCGAGCATCCACTGGCTCTTGGTCTTGTGAACGACCTCGCTGCCGCAGCGCTCACAAACGCCGTTGACAACCTCCTCGTTCGCCAGAACGCACTTGCAGGAGGTGCACCAGTTTACGCTCATTTTCTTCTTTGTAGGCCAGGCCCTTCTTGAACAGCTGCAGGAAAATCCACTGAGTCCACTTGTAGTAGCTCGGGTCGGTGGTATTGATCTCACGCGACCAGTCGAACGACAGACCAAGGCTCTTGAGCTGGCTCTTGAAGCGTGCGATGTTCTTCTTGGTAACCTCTGCCGGATGAACATGGTTCTTGATGGCAAAGTTCTCAGTCGGCAGACCGAATGCATCCCAGCCCATCGGATACAGCACGTTGTAGCCCTGCATGCGCTTTTTGCGCGCAACGATATCCAGTGCGGTGTAGGAGCGCGGATGGCCTACATGCAGACCCTGACCGGACGGATACGGGAACTCTACGAGCGCGTAGAACTTCTCCTTGTCCGAGTCATTCTCGGCATGGAAGCACTGCTTCTCGTCCCAGATGTCCTGCCATTTCTTTTCTACTTGTTTATGATCGTACTTCAACGGATTCTCCCCCTAAAGTGAGTTTTGGATTTTGAGCGCGACAACGCGGCGGACGTCGTTCCCGGCGCCGCCGCATGTCGGTATTTTACTTGTCCTCGATGCCCAGCTCTTCAAGCGTTACCGGCGTGCCATCCTTCCACAGGTTCTCCAGATTGTAGAACTTGCGTGCCTCCGGCATGAATACATGCAGTACAGCGCAGCCGTAGTCCAGCAGCATCCACTGTGCGGATTCATAGCCCTCGGTGTGGTGCGGCATCTCATCGTGATCGTACTTCAGGTGCCACTCTACATTGTCCGCCAGTGCCTTAACCTGCGTAGTGGAGGACGCAGAGCAGATGACGAAATACTCGGTCAGCTCGGTCAGGCGCTCAACATGCAGCACCTCAATGCCCTGAGTTTTTCTCGATCAGCGCTTCGCAGATCGCCTTTACAGTTTCTTTTGCAGTCAAAGTATAAACTCCTTTTGTGCGGCAGAAAAGGGTTTGCCTTTCTGCCGATTATGGTATATTGCCTTTATTATGCCTCGGGATCGTATGTTCCGCCATCGTCTCCGCCGGAGGAAGCACCGCTGTCCTCTCCGCCGCCGTCGGTGTAATCGCCGCCGGAGGAGTCGCCGCCGCTCTCCTCACCGGAGTCGCCGCCGGAATAGTCTCCGCCGCTGTCGCCGCCCGAGTAGTCATTGTTATCCGAATAATCGCCGTCCGAGCCGCTGTTGTCGTAGGATGGCTCATCGTAGCTGTAATCCGGTTCTTCGTAATAATCCTCGCTGTAATCGTACGAGCCGGAGGTGTCACCCCATACATTATCTTCCTCGCCCGAGCTTACATAGCCGCCCGAGTAGGTAGTGGTATCCGGTCCGCCGACAATGTCCAGCTTGGAGATCGGCTCCTCGTAGGGGTTGAAATACTTGTTTACCAGCTCCAGCGTCTGGTCGTAATACGGGAAGAAGAACGAATACTGCACCGAGGTGCCCGCCGTGCTCATCTTGCCGTAGCCGGGCAGTGTAAAGAACTGAATGCTGCTGTTGTCGATCTGCATGGCCTGCATGCCCATCCACAGCAGCTCGCCGGCGCTGAAGTCGGTCTTGACGTTCTTGAACACGGCCTCTGCAATCGAGCGGATCTTGGTCACGTTCTTGATCTGCAGCACCTGACCTGCCAGCGCCTTGAGGAACTTCTGCTGATTCTCTACACGGCCTTCATCGCCGTTGGTGTACTGTACGGTGTAATCGTTGTTGTGTCTCCAGCGCAGGAAGCCGACGGTCTGTTTGCCGTCCAGATGCTGCTGGCCTTTTTTCAGGTCGATGTGCAGATTCTGCGACGGATCATCGTACTTCATATCGAACGGCACGTCATAATCCACGCCGCCTCGCATCCACGATGGCTGCAATGCCGTCAAAGTTGACGATAACGTATTTATCCGGCCGGAAGCCCATCAGACGCTCGATTTCCTTGCTCGTCTGCTCGATGTTGCCGCCCTTGCCGCCGGTATCCATGCCGTAGGCTGCGTTGATCTTCTTGCTCGCGCCGGTTGCCGTGTTGTTGCACATGGTGTCGCGCGGGATGTTCATGACGTTGATGGTCTTGTCCTTGGTATCCATGGTTGCGACCATCAAAGCGTCTGTTCGCGTTTCGTCCTCATCAACTGCGCCGACCACGAACGTAAACACATCGTCAATGCGGGTGCCCGAGTTGAGCAGGCTGCTCACATCGACCTTATCGCCGTTTTCCTTGTCCTTGATCGTCGCCTGCGGCGAACGGACGAACCACACCGCTGCAGCTGCTGCGCACGCGAACAGCACCAGCACAACCGCCATAATGATGGCAATGCGCTTGCCCTTCTGTCTGGGTGTCAGCTTTTTTTCTCCTTCGGAGCCTTTCCTTTTTGCCGCCCGGCGGGCGCCGAGATCGGCTGGTGGTTCCCTTCCGGCTTGGGCGCTGCCTGCTGTGCGGGAGCCTGTGCCGGAGTGCTGTCTCCGTTGCGGTTTTTTCCTGTCACCGCTTCCTCCGAATAGTTTCAAACGATTCCTGCCTCCATTTTACTTGTCCCGCCAGCTGACACCCTGCCGGATCATATCATTATAAGCGGCAATGGTATCGCTGTGGATGAGTTTTTCCGCGTGCGACCAGCTCGGTCAGCGTCTGGTCATAGCAGTAGAGCAGGGCACTGTCGATGTCGATCTGCGCCAGCTCACGCGCCTTGTCCACGCCGGGAAAATCACGAGTTTCTTCGATGTAATCCGCCAGATACAAGATCTTGTCAAGCAGCGTCATATGGTTCTTGCCGGTGGTGTGGCAGGCGATGGCATCGCAGATATCCTCGGGCATGTGGTATTCGGCCCGCGCGATGGCTGCCGCTGTCTTTCCGTGCAGCATTTTCGGCTCGCTTTTTTCGACGGTACAGGGTATTATACCGTATTTCCCGCATAAATTCAACTGTTCTTGCGGAGAAAGATATTTTGTTATGTCATGCAGAATGCCTGCAGTACCCGCTTTTTCCGGGTCCTCGCCGTACTTTTCTGCCAGCATGATCGCCGCACGCTCCACGCCGAGCGAGTGCTCATAGCGGTAGCCCTGCAGTCTGGAAAGGATACTTTTACGCATTTCTTCATTACATAACATAACTTTTCCCGCCTTTCTCAGCAATTCCTGTCGCAAAACTACAGTTTTGCCGACAAGAAGGAACGAGCCGCAGTCCGTTCCTAAGTCATGCAAAAAATACTGATTTTGAACAAACTGCTGTATTTATCTGTCAAACCTGTATTTTACAGGCTTAATAGCCGTACAAATGCTTTTCTTCGATGTAATCCGCGACCGATTCCGGTGTATAGCATCGCAGTGCACCGCCCTGCCGCAGCTCGGTCGAGGAAATGGTCAGGCTGTCGCCCTGCACGAGCTCTATATTCGCGCCGAGCGACTGCTTGAGCGCCGCCGCCTTTTTCACGCAGCGCGTCCCAGTCCTCGTTTTCGCGGGCGCAGACAGCAAAGCGAAGCCAGCCGCGCGATCTCGTCCGGCGCACGCCAGATTTTATCGAACGAGAGCAGCATATCCGTGCCGACGATCAGGTGCAGGTCGGTCTCGCCGCGTGCATGAAGCGCGCGGAGCGTGTCCACCGTGTAGCTTGCGCCGCCGCGGTCGATCTCTATAGTGTCAAGCATCGCCCACGTTTTTTTCGGCCGTCAGGCGGCGCACCATCTCGCACCGGTCCTCTGCGGACGCGGTGTTCTCCGGCAGTACCTTGTGCGGCGGAATATTGGTCGGAATGAACAGCACCCGATCTAAGTTCAGCGCACGGTGCGCGAGTTCCGCCGCGTGCAGATGTCCCAGATGCGGCGGATTGAATGTACCGCCGAGAATTCCCGTCCTCATTTTACCAGAACGATCTTGCGCTTGTCCTCATCGCTGGACTGGCGGTACAGCACAAACTTGGAGCCGATGCACTGTACAGCGTCCGCGCCGGTGGCCTCGCAGAGCGCCTCGGATACCGTGCGCGGCGTCAGCATCGCACTCTCGAGCACCTTGCCCTTGACCAGCTCGTGAGATTCGAGCAGCGCGTCCAGCTCGCGTTCTACCGCGTCGGTTACGCCTTCCTTGCCGATGATCAGCGTGACCGCCAGCGGGTTTGCCATTGCACGAAGCTGTGCGCGTTGTTTTGTGTTAAGCATTATATTTCTCCTTATGTTTTAATGGAAAATTGAGAATGGAGAATTTAGAATTATGGCATCGCGCCTTGCGCGATTATTTTATTCGGCACTACGTGCCGCACCGCAATTTTCCATTTTCCATTCTCCATTTTCAATTCACTTTATCTTTTAGTATGGCTTTCAATTTATTCAAAGCATTTGCCCGGTGAGAGATGGTATTCTTGACCTCTGCCGCAGTTCGCCAAAGGTACAGCCGTATTTCTCGACATAGAACAGCGGGTCGTAGCCGAAGCCGCCTGCGCCGTGGTTCTCGCGGAGCAGTGTGCCCTCGCATTCACCGCGCACGGTGAGCGTTTCGCCGTCCGCGAGCACACACGCAATCGCGCACACAAACCGGCAGGTACGGTTTTCCTTATCCTGCATATTTTTCAGCAAAAAGGCATTGCGGTCCTCGTCCGTACCCTCGCAGTAGCGCGCGGAGTAGATACCGGGAGCGCCGTCCAACGCATCTACGCACAGACCGCTGTCGTCCGCGAGAGCGGGCAGACCGGTGAACTCTGCGGCGGATTTCGCCTTGATGAGCGCGTTTTCCTCGAAGGTTTTGCCGTTTTCCTCGGGTTCGGGGGCACCCTCCGGCAGCGGGATGATTTCAATGCCGAGGCTGCTTACGATAGCAGACAGCTCTGCCAGCTTTTTTTTCTTGTTATGGGAAGCAAGTACAAACTGCATTACAGACTTTCCCCCATCACCTTGGCCTGCTTGCGGCACAGCGTCAGGCAGCCGCGCTTGCCGAGTCCGAGCAGCTTGCGCAGCTCGGTATCCGTAAACGGACGGCCCTCGCCGGTGCCCTGCACCTCGATGAACTCACCCTTGCTCGTCATAACCACGTTGCAGTCCACGATGGCGTGGCTGTCCTCGGCGTAGTTGAGGTCGAGCACGGCTTCATCCTCAAAAAATGCCGACCGAAACGGCTGCAACCTGTGCAGTGAGCGGCATTTTCTCGATGACACCCTCAGCCAGCAGCTTTTTGCATGCAAGCCACAGTGCAACAAATCCGCCGGTGATAGATGCGCAGCGCGTGCCGCCGTCCGCCTGAATAACATCGCAGTCAATCGTGATCTGGCGCTCACCGAGTGCTTCGCGGTCAACGACCGCACGCAGCGCACGGCCGATCAGACGCTGGATCTCGCTCGAGCGGCCGTCCAGCTTGAGCGACTTGATATCGCGTTTTTTGCGGGTATTGGTCGCACGCGGGAGCATCGCATACTCGGCGGTTACCCAGCCGAGGCCCTTGCCCTCGAGGAACGGCGGTACCTTTTCCTCGACCGACGCAGTGCAGATGACCTTGGTGTTGCCCATCTCGACCAGCACCGAGCCTTCCGCATACATCGTGTAATCAGTGGTAATCTTCACCGGACGCATTGCGCCCTTGGTTCTTCCGTCAGGTCTCTGCATTTTCGTCCTCCTCGGTCTGTTCCTCATCGTTTTCTGCGTTTTCATGAACCGGCGGCAGGATGGCCTCCAGGAATGCCGCACGGTCAAAGTCGATCAGATCGTCAATGCCCTCGCCAACGCCGACCAGCTTGACCGGAACACCCAGTCCTGCCGAAATAGCGATCACGATGCCGCCCTTTGCAGTGCCGTCCAGCTTGGTGAGAATGATGCCGGTCAACTCGGCAGCCTTGTTGAACTCCTCAGCCTGATGAACCGCATTCTGACCGGTGGTCGCATCCAGCACGAGCAGCGTTTCGCGCGACGCATCCGGCAGCTCACGGGAGATAACGCGGTCGATCTTCGCCAGTTCGTTCATCAGGTTAGCCTTGTTGTGCAGACGGCCTGCCGTATCCACGATGATGATATCGCTGCCGCGTGCCTTGGCCGCCGAGATGGAGTCGAACACAACAGCCGCCGGGTCTGCGCCCTCGCCGTGGCGAACGATGTCCGCACCGGCACGCTTTGCCCAGATTTCGAGCTGGTCAGCCGCAGCTGCGCGGAAGGTATCCGCCGCCGACAGCATCACCTTTTGCCCTCATTGACATAGCGGGCCGCCAGCTTGCCGATCGAGGTCGTCTTGCCGACACCGTTGACGCCGATTACCAGAATGACCGCCGGCTTGCCGTCCGTATTCAGCGGCTGGTTGTCGAGCATGTTGTCGGTCAGCACCTCGCGGAGCAGGTCGCGCAGCTCGTCCGCCGTGGTGGTCTTGCGCAGCTTGGCGCGCTTTCGACCTCAGCGACGATCTTCGCCGCCGTGGATGCACCGACATCCGACAGGATGAGTGCTTCTTCCAGTTCCTCGAGCAGATCATCATCCACCTTGACAAATGCCGCGAACACGCTGTCCAGCGAGTGGTTCACCGCATCCGATGTTTTCTTTAAGCCCTGCTTAATTTTATCAAAAAATCCCATGCTTATCTCCTTATGTTTATCTTGCTTAAATCGGAAATTTTGTGTCCTGACTTTGTTACGGTTTCACGGTAATACATCAAGTATTACCGCAAAACTGTGCCTCGTCAGAACGCAAAATTTACTTGCAAATCACTCTTGTTCAATTATGCGGTATTGCCCTTGCAAATCAGGAATCAGTAATTATTTACCGTAGTAGTTGATACGCCAGTTCTCCCAGTCTGTGCGGTCAATCCGCTCACCCCAGAGAACATAGCCGCGCGCATGTCCCCAGTGCCGAAACTCGACCGGATGCCGTGCCGCATAGCCATCTGTCGTAAGAGAGCCGTTCGGCAATCGTCTTTCCACATCCAGCCGGTACGGATATTTTTCGCTTCGCATATCCATTGCCGCAATTCTCCATTTTCCATTCTCAATTTTCCACTTAATGGTATTTTTGAGCCGTTTTTCCGCCTCAGCCAGATTGAGCATCAGCATTTTGGAGACGCCCTGCTCCTGCATGGTCACGCCGTAGAGCATATCTGCTTCTTCCATTGTACCACGTCTGTGGGTAATTACAATAAATTGTGTCGAATCTGTCAGGCGGCGAATGTATTTTGCAAACCGCTGCACGTTTACATCATCGAGCGCGGCTTCGATCTCATCAAGCACGCAAAACGGCGTAGGCCGCAGCTTGAGGATCGCAAAGTACAGCGCAATGGCAACAAACGCCTTTTCACCGCCCGAGAGCAGCGTAATCGTTTTAACCGCCTTGCCCTGGCGGAGACACGCGAATGTCGATACCGCAGTTCAGGATATCCGAGGTATCGGCAAGCTGCAGTTCGGCGTGTCCGCCGCCGAAGATCTCGCGGAAGGTATCACGGAAGTACACATTCAGCTTGGCGAACTCGGACGCGAAAATCTCCTTCATGCTGACGGTCAGCTGCTCGATGACCTTGCGCAGATCGGTCTGCGCGGTCTCGAGGTCGTCCTTCTGCTCCCGCAGGAAGCTGTATCGCTCCTGCACACGCTGAAATTCGTCCACCGCATCCAGATTGACGTTGCCGAGCGCCCGCATTTTCACGCGCAGCTCCTGCACGCGGCCGCGCGTTTCACCGAGGTTTTCAATCGGTTTGGCGATCTCTGCCGCCGGTGTGGGTGTCAGCTCGTAGCTTTCCCACATTTTATCCAGAATCTGTGTTTCCTCGGTTTTCAGCTGGGCCGCGCGGTTTTCCAGTCGGGCGGTCTCGCGTTCGAGTTCAAGGATTTCCTCGTTGCGGCTCTGTGCCGCCTTTTCCAGACGAACCCGTTCGCCCTCGGTCTGTTCGCGTCTGCCGGTCTGCCGCGCAAGCTGTTCGCTGAGCAGCCGGGCGGTGGTGTCGCGTCCGTGCTTGGCTGCACGGACTTGGGTAAGTTCATCAGTCAGGCGTGCGATTTCCGCCGCAAAGCCTGCGATCGTCTGCTCCGCGCCGGACACGCCCGCGTCGAGGTCGGCCTTGAGCCGCTCAAGCTCCGCGAGCGCGCGTGCTTCGCTGTCCTGCGCCGTGCGCGTCTCCGCGAGCGCGGTCTGCGCGGCTGTGATGCGCGAAGCCGTCTGCGTCAGCTGTTCCGCGGCGGCGTTCACTGCCGTACGGTGCTCGGCACAGACCTGCTCGGCAGCTGCAAGCGCCTGCTCTGCGGCAGACCGGCGCTCTGTGCAGGCGGCAAGTGTCTGTTCATACTTCTGCTGCGTTGCTGTGAAGTTAGTTTGTTCAGAAATCAGGCTGTCATACCGTTTCTGCAGGCTTTCCAGCAGGAATTTATGCTGTTTTACCGAAGCAGCAAGTCCGGCTCTCTCCTGCTCCGCGTGCCGGCGGTCGGTTTCGATGGCCTGCGCCTGCCCGGCAAGCGATTCCAGTTCCTGTCCTGCAGCCTGCTCGGTCTGTGCCAGCATTTTTCGCTCCTGCTCAAGTGCGCGCACGCGCTCCTCGGCGGCGTGCAGGCGTTCCGCCCGCGCCAGTGCGCCGGTGCCGCGGGAGGCCGAGCCACCTGTCATGGCACCGCCTGCCTGCAGGATTTGTCCGTCTAAGGTGACAATGCGAAACCGGTGTCCGTACGCCTTAGCCAGTGCCAGCGCGGTGTCCATATTCTCCGAAATGACCGTGCGCGCCAGCAGATTGCACACAATATTCTTATATTTTTCATTAAATCTGACGAGAGCATCCGCGGTGCCGAAGCAGCCGTTCTGCCGTTCCAGGCCGGTCTCCCGCAGGCTGTTTGCCCGAATGGTATCCAGCGGCAGGAAGGTCGCGCGGCCGCCGTCCGTGCGCTTGAGGTACGAAATGCACTGCTTGCCCACGCTCGTGCTGTCCACCACGATGGAGGACGCTGACGCACCGAGGGCAGTGTCGATTGCCGTCACGAACCGCTTTTCTGTCGTGATGAGCGCGGAAACCGGACCGTGCACGCCGTTCATCGCACCCTTTTCAGCCTGCCGCATGACGGCTTTCACCGACCGTGAGAAGCCCTCGTACTCATGCTGCATGTCGGTCAGCATTTTCACGCGGCTCTGCATTTCGCTCAGCGAGGACTGCGCTGCTCGCAGGTCGTTCTGCGCCTGCTCGGCCTTTCGGCGGCAGGTCTCCGCCTGAACGGCGGCCGTCTGCGCCTGCTTTGCCGTTTCGGCAAGCGTTTGCTCGCACGCGGTCAGTTCCCGCTCGAGATTGTCCTGTGCCTGCTTTTCGGTATCCAGCTGCTGTGCCGCTGCTGCGATTTCGGAATCCAGCGTCATTTTGCGGTCGTTCATGCCCGCCAGACCGCTCTCGGCGGCTGTTCGGTCGAGTTCGAGCGTGTGCAGCGTGCGCTCCTGCCTGCGCTGCGCCTGCTCGGCCTGCCGAAGTGCCTGCTCGGCCTGTGTACGCTGCTGCTCCTGCTCGGCAGACTGTTTTCGGAGTGCATCCAGTTCAGCCGACTGTACCTTCTCCTGCTCATTCAGCACAGAAATACGCTCGCGCCGTTCGGCAAGCTGCGCATCCATGCTCTGCACCTGCTCGGCGCGGTGTGCGCTCTCCTGCCGCGTGCGCTCGATATTCTCCTCGCAGTTGCGGATGTTCGCCTGAATAACCGCCTCACGGCTGATCTGCTCGGCGGCAAACTGCTCGGCTTCGCGCAGCTCGTTCCGCAGACGTTCGGTTTCTCTGTCAATCTCACGCAGTGACTCGGCCAGCTGCTCGGACTGCGCATACAGCGTTCCCTGCTGCTGTTTTGCATCCGCAAGCTGCTTTTCGCAGGTTGTCCGGTCTTTATTCAGCTTGGCAGTGTCATTCTTGAGCTGCTCAAGCGACAGCAGCCACAGCGAAACCTCAAGCACGCGCAGCTCATCCCGCAGATGCAGAAACCTTTTTTCGCCTTGCCAGCCTGCTGCTCGAGCGGCTCGAGCCGGTTTTCCAGTTCGCCGTACAGGTCGCGGATACGCACCAGATTTTCCTCGGTGGCTGATAGTCTGCGCTCGGCTTCCTCCTTACGGTAGCGGAACTTGGTGATGCCTGCGGCTTCCTCAAAAATTTCGCGCCGGTCCTCGCTCTTAAAGGACAGAATCTCGTCAATACGGCCCCTGTCCGATGCTGGAATAGCCGTCGCGTCGCAAACCGGTATCCATAAACAGCTCGTGCACGTCCTTGAGGCGGCAGTGCTTTTTGTTGAGGAAATACTCGCTCTCGCCCGAGCGGTAGTACCGGCGCGTGACCATAATTTCGGTAAATTCCGAGCGGAAAACGTGCGCCGCGTTGTCCAGCAGCAAGGATACCTCGGCAAAGCCGACCGGACCGCGCTTGGCTGTGCCGCCGAAGATCACGTCCTCCATCTTCGCGCCGCGCAGAGACCGCGAGGACTGCTCCCCCAGAACCCACCGGATGGCATCCGAAATATTCGATTTTCCCGAGCCGTTCGGACCGACGATCGCCGTAATGCCACCGAGAAATTTGATCTCGGTGCGATCCGGGAACGACTTGAAGCCCTGTAAAATCAGGCTTTTGAGAACCATATGCCACCTCTTTATTATAGATAGTTTTATTTTACCACTGCGGCAGTATCTTTTCAACGACTAACTGCGTCACGCAGAAAAAAAGAGGTCGATTTCTCGACCTCTTTGCCGTTTATCTCTATTGCGGTCTGGCGATAAGCGTCAGCATCCCATATTTTCCAAAGCCTTCTTCGCCGCCATCTGCTCGGCTTCCTTTTTGCTCTTGCCGATGCCCTCGGCAAACACATTGGAGTTGAGCAGCAGCTCCATCTTGAACCGCTTGTCGTGGTCCGGGCCGGACTGCCCTGCCAGACGGTATTCCAGCGTTTCCTGCTTGTTCTTCTGCACGATCTCCTGCAGCATGGTCTTGTAGTCCTTTGAACGCGCCGCCTGCCAGCGCAACCTCGACCTTATGCGGGATAAACCGCAGCACGAACGCACGGGCAGGCTCGATGCCGCCGTCCATGAAGATGGCGCCGAGCAAAGCCTCTGTTGCGTCAGCGAGAATGGACGCACGCTTGCGTCCGCCGCCCATCTCCTCGCCGTGCCCCAGACGGATGGCTTCGGGGATACCGATCTCGTGCGCGATCTCGTCCAGTGCGCCCTCGCAGACAACTGCCGCGCGCAGCTTGGTCAGGTCGCCCTCGGGCAGGTCGGGATAGTGCGTGAACAGGTAACCCGCCGTGACAAAGCCCAGCACGGAATCGCCCAGAAACTCCAGGCGCTCGTTGCACTGCAAATGCGTGCCGTGGTGCTCATTCGCATAGGACGAATGGGTCATCGCCAGCCGGAGCAGGCTCTCGTCCTTGAATTTATAGTCAATTTTCAGCATTTTTGTTCCTTCTTCCTGTGGATCACTCGGAAACCGTCATGTACTGAATGTTTTCCTTTACTGCATCGATCATGCCGGATTTGGTGTACGCGATGGCCTGACGGACCGCGTTCATCACCGCGATCTCGTTGGACGAGCCGTGCGCCTTGATGACCGGCTTTGCGATACCGAGGAACGGCGCGCCGCCGATCTTGTCCTGATTGAACACCTCGCGGAAGTCGTCCATGCCTTTCTTGCACAGCAGGTAGCCGAGCTTGGTGCCGACAGACGCCATAAACACGCCCTTGATCTCCTTCGACATGAACTTCGCCACGCCCTCGATGGTCTTGAGCTGCACATTGCCGGTAAAGCCGTCGCAGACAGCAACATCACACGCACCGAGCGGCACCATGCTGCCCTCTACGTTGCCGACAAAATTCAGACGGCCCTCGTCGCCCGCCTTTTTCAGCAGCGCGTAAAGCCTCCTTGCGGAGCGGGTCACCCTTGGTGTCCTCCGTGCCGTTGTTGACAAGGCCGACACGCGGCTTTACGACGCCGTTTATCTTCTCCGCATACAGCGAAGCGAGGAATGCGAACTGGAGCAGCATTTCGGCGGTGCATTCGGTGTTCGCGCCTGCATCGCACAGCATGACCTGGCCGTTCGCGCACGGCATGACCGGTGCCAGTGCACCGCGTCGAATGCCCTTGATGCGGCCGCCGTACAGCGTTGCGCCGGTGAGCAGCGCGCCGGTGTTGCCTGCGGAAACGAGCGCGTCGCCCTCGCCGGCCTTGAGCAGCTTGAACGCTACCGCCATGGACGAATCCGGCTTGCGGCGGAGTACCGTTGCGGGATCGTCGTGCATATCGACCAAATCGTTTGCAGGCATGATGGTAATGCCCTTGACCTCGGAAAGTCCCTTCTCCTTGAGGACATTCGCTACGACCTCCGGCTTGCCAACCAGCAGCACTTCCTCGCCGTATTCCTTCGCAGCCAGCGCACCGCCCCATACAGCGGATTCGGGCGCGTTATCGCCGCCCATCGCATCAACGATGATCCTCATATTAAAGCTCTCCCTTCAGTTTTTCGATCTGCTCGAGCGCCCGCTCGGAGATTTTGGTGTTCTTCTCCCGCTTGCCCTTGATTTTATAGCCGAGCGGCTCGATAATGCCGAAGTTTACGTTCATCGGCTGGAATTTCGCGACCGTATGGTCGGAGATGTAGGTCGCCAGTGCGCCGGTGGCGGTCAGGCGGTCGAGTGTCGGCATCGGTTTGCCGAGCACGTCCATAGCCGCTGCCACGCCTGCCACCCAGCCGGAGGCGGTGGACTCCACATAGCCTTCTACGCCGGTCATCTGGCCCGCAAAACGGATGCGCGGGTCGGATTTGAGCGCGTAAGTCGCGTCCAGCAGGCGCGGAGAATCCAGGAACGTGTTGCGGTGCATGACACCGTAGCGCACGAACTCGGCGTTTTTCAGCGCCGGGATCATGGAGAACACGCGCTTCTGCTCACCGAATTTCAGGTGGGTCTGGCAGCCGACCAGATTGTACAGCGTGCCGTTCGCGTTGTCGCGGCGCAGCTGAGCACGGCATACGGGTCCTTGCCGGTTTTCGGGTCCGGCAGGCCGATGGGCTTCAAAATGCCGAAGCGCAGCGTATCATACCCGCGGCGGGCGTTGACCTCGATGGGCATGCAGCCCTCGAACACCTTGGAGTCCTCGAAGCCGTGAACCGGCGCTTCCCCGGCCGTGGTCAGTGCGTTCCAGAACGCCTCGTACTCCTCGCGGGAGAACGGGCAGTTGATGTAATCTGCGGTGCCCTTGCCGTAGCGGGACGCCTCGTAGGCGGAATCCATATCGATGCTCTCAGCCGTGACAATCGGCGCGGCGGCATCGTAAAAGTGCAGGAAATCGCCGCCGACCTTGGCGTGGATGGCGTCAAACAGCGTATCCGAGGTCAGCGGGCCTGAGGCGATAACGACTCTGCCCTCCGGAATCTCGGTCACTTCACCGTAGACCACCTCGATATTCGGGTGGTTCTTGATCTTCTCGGTGACGGCTGCCGCAAAGGCCTCGCGGTCAACCGCCAGTGCGCCGCCCGCCTCTACGCGGTGTGCATCCGCACAGGAGAGGATAAGGCTGTCCAGACGGCGCAGCTCCTCTTTGAGCAGACCGGCGGCGTTCGCCAGCTCATCCGAGCGCAGCGAGTTGGAGCACACCAGCTCGGCAAAATCGTCCGAGTGGTGCGCAGGCGTGTGCTGCACCGGCTTCATCTCACACAGGCGCACGGAGATACCGCGCTGTGCCAGCTGCCATGCAGCCTCACAGCCGGCCAGTCCCGCGCCGACTACTGTTACCATTTCACTCATTCGGCGCTCTCCTTTGCCGTGGTCTTTTTTCTTTGCGGCAGGCTTTTTCGCTGCTGCTTTCTTCTCAGCGGCTTTTTTCGCCTTCTCAGCCGCCTTTTCTGCTTCATACTTTGCCAGAGCCTTGGCGTACTGCTCCTGCTGCTTGGCAGTCAGCTCCTGTACAGCCTCGTCCTTCAGCTTTTTGAATTTATTGGTGGTCTTGGTCATCCACGGCAGGGTTTTTCTTCGCGGTGGATTTCTTAGTCGTTGCCTTTTTTCGTTGCCTTCTTGACCTTTTCCTCGGTCTCGCCGTTCTTCTCGGCGGCTTCCTTTGCGGCAGCACGTTCCGCAGCCTTGGCGGCACGCGCTTCACGCATCTTGCGGCGCTTTTCGGTTTCCTCGGGCGACAGACCCTCCTTGACCAGCTCCTTGTAGCCGCAGCCCTCACGCAGGCAAACGTCCGTGACCTCCTTGGAATCGCGGTCGGTGTGGCGGAACAGCGAGGAATCGCAGTTCGACACTTGGTCTTGAGCGGCTTGTCCCACGTCATGAACTGGCAGGTCGGATAGGTGTCGCACGAGTAGTACACATAGCCGCGTGCGGACTTTTTCTTCACGACCTTTGCGCCGCAAACCGGGCACGCCGCGCCGGTGTCCTCGGTGATGGGCTTGGTGTTGGTACACTCCGGGAAACCCGGGCACGCAAGGAATTTGCCGAACCGGCCGGACTTGATGACCATGTTGCGTCCGCATTTCTCGCAGATAACGTCAGTCACCTCGTCCTGAATCTTGATGCGCTTGCCCTCCAGATCGATCTCCGCCTGCTTGAGCGCGGCTTCAAAGCCGTCATAGAAGTTGTGCAGCAGCTGGATATAGTTCAGCTTGCCCGCTTCGACCTCGTCCAGCTCGTGCTCCATGTTGGCGGTGAACTCGTAATCGGCAACCGACTTGAACTCGTCAACCAGCAGGCCGGTAACGCCTTCGCCGAGCGGCGTCGGACGGAGCGCCTTGTTCTCCTTGGTGACGTAATCGCGGTCGATGATGGTCGAGATAGTCGGCGCATAGGTGGACGGCCGGCCGATGCCGCGTTCCTCCATCGCACGGATGAGCGATGCCTCGGTGTAGCGTGCCGGCGGCTGGGTGAAGTGCTGGGACGGCTCGATCTTCCTCGGCGGTCAGCTTGTCGCCCTGATCGAAGCGCGGCAGCGGCTTTCCTGCGGAATCCTGCTTTTTCTCATCGTCCGTGCCTTCCTCGTAAACCGCGGTAAAACCAGGGAACGCGACCGTATGACCGGATGCGCGGAACACCTGACCCTCGCAGACGATATCGGCGGAAACCGTGTCGAGAATGGCGTCTGCCATCTGGCAGGCCACAAAGCGCGACCAGATCAGGCGGTACAGCTTGAACTGATCGGGCGTCAGGTACTTGCGGATTTCTTCAGGCAGCAGCTGCACGTTGGACGGACGAATGGCTTTCGTGCGCGTCCTGCGCGTTGCCCTTGGTCTTGAACACACGCGGCTTGCCCGGATAATATTCCTCGCCGTAGCGGCCACGAATGAAGCCCCGCAGCGGCAGCGGTGGCCTCGTCCGCCAGACGGAGCGAGTCGGTACGCATATAGGTGATAAGGCCGGTCAGACCGTATTCACCGAGTTCAATACCTTCGTACAGCTCCTGCGCGATGCTCATCGTGCGGCGCGGCGTCATATTCAGCTTGCGGCTGGCTTCCTGCTGCAGCGTCGAGGTGATGAACGGAGGTGCGGCGGTGCGCTTTTTCTTGCCGCGCTTGATATTGCCGACGGTGAACGGCTTGCCGGTAACGGCGTTGACAACATGCATCGCCTGCTCTTCGTTTTTCAGCTCGGCCTTGCCGGTCTGGTCGCCGTAGTAACGCGCGGTGAAGCGGCCGCCGTCCGCGGTCTGCAGCAGCGCCTCGATAGTCCAGTATTCCTCGGGCACGAATGCGCGGATTTCGTTCTCACGGTCCACGACCAGACGGGTTGCAACGCTCTGCACACGGCCTGCGGACAGACCGCGCTTTTGACCTTGCGCCACAGAAACGGCGACAGCTGATAGCCAACGATGCGATCGAGAATGCGGCGTGCCTGCTGTGCATTTACCAGATCGATATCAATATCGCGCGGGTTCTCGATACCCGAGCGGACCGCCTGCTTGGTGATCTCGTTAAAGGTCACGCGGCGGGAATTTTTTGTCCTTGAGCTTGAACAGCTCCTTTTTCGCTGCGGATTTCCTTTGATGATTTTATCTTTACCCTCGATCGGCACATATTCCGGCTGGAAATCGTGCTCGATATCGATGCTCATTTTCTTTTTCGGCAGATCGCGCAGATGTCCCATCGAAGCCTTGACGACATAGTCCGAACCGAGATATTTTCCGATCGTCTTTGCCTTGGCCGGGGACTCCACGATGACTAACTTAGACATAAAAACCTCCAAAACTATTTCGTACGCAACCACGCTTGCGTACGATGTACCGAACCGCGGGTTCGGATACATCCCATGCTGTAGAAAAGTTCCTCCTTCGTCGAAACCTTTCTCCGCACTTGTATAAAAAAAGGGTGATACATGCTCCCCTCTTTTTATGAATTTCCTGCGGAAATTCTATTGAATACACGCCTTACGGTTTCTCTCACTTTTACCATGTGCCGAGGATGAGTCTGCCCTTTTTCACGGCGCAGAATCCCATCCATTTCCAGCATGGTGACAAGGCTCATCACCCGAGGCGCTGCCAGACCGCAGCGGTCGATCAGCTCCTCGGCGTGCTCACACCGTCCCGCACGAGCGTGACGATGGTCTTTTTCATCCTCATTTAAGCCGTCCGGCAGCGGTTTTGCAGCCACAGACTGCTGTTTGGGTTCGGCCTTCGCCTTTTCTGCGGCAGCAGCGCGGCGCTGTTCGGCCTGCTGCTCACGCCTGCGAATGTCCTCCCAAGCACTTCTGGCAGCCGGTTCCGGATACTCGCCGGTCTGACGCCGAAAAGCCTGCTGTACCGCCTGCTCGGGCATCATGCCGCTGTACTCGCGCACGAGCACGGTCGGACTGGTCAGCAGCGCAGCCTCGCCCTTGGCGATCAGCTCATTGCACGACTGCGACTGCGGCGCATCGATCGGACCGGGCACGGCGTACACATCGCGTCCCTGATCAAGCGCGTGACGCGCGGTAATAAGCGCACCCGAACGCCAGTCGCTCGCCTCCACGATGACGGACGCGACCGACAGACCGCTGATAATGCGGTTGCGCTGGTGGTAATTGCGTCCGTGCGGCTCGGTGCCGGGCGGATATTCGCTGATGATGGCACCCATGAGCAGGATATCGCCCATCAGGCTGCGGTGCTGCGGCGGATAGCACACATCGGGACCGCCCGCCAGCACGGCAACGGTCAGACCGCCCGCCTTCAGCGCACCGCGGTGGGCCGCGCCGTCATTGCCGAGCGCCATGCCGCTGACGGTTATCATGCCCGCTCGGGCAAGCGTTGTGCCAATCTGATCGGCGACTTTCAGGCCATACGGCGTCGCCTTGCGCGTGCCGACGACGGCTACGGCGGGAACGCTGTCGAAATCCGGCCAGCGTCCGCGCACATACAGCACGGCCGGCGGATCCGGGATCGCCCGCAGACGGTCCGTAAGCGCTGTCACCGATGGTAATGATCTGGATATTCTTTTCCGTGCAGGACCGGATGACCTGCTCTGCTTCGGACGTATCCTTGTCGCACAGCAGATCGACATGGGTCTTGCGCAGCTCACACGGCGCAGCTGTCAGTGCCTGCCGGTCGGCGGCGAACACCGCCTCCGGAGAGCCGAAGGCATCGAGTACCTCAGCGGCTGTGCGCGAGCCGAGTCCGCGCTTGAGCGAAAGCCAAACATAGCTGAGTCTTGACGGCATAGTGCCCGCCTCCTCATTTTGTCATTTCGTAGATCACGATGGCCGCGGCAACGCCCGCATTGAGCGATTCGGCACGGCCCTTCATGGGAATGATCACGCGCCTGTCGGACAGACGGAGCGCCTGCTCAGTCACGCCCTTTCCCTCACTGCCGATGATAACGGCGGCTTTGGAAAGCGAAACCGAGGAAAGCGGCACGCTGTCCTCATGCAGCGCGGTGGCGTACAGCGGCAGACCTTCCGGTGCAGCCGTTCGGCGGCCTCCGCAAGCGGGGAGCGTCACGCACGGCAGACGGAACACCGCGCCCATCGTCGAGCGCACGACCTTGGGTGAAAACGGATCGGCGCAGCCCTCGCACAACACAACGGCGCCGAGCGCGAACGCTTCGGCGGTGCGTAAGATCGTGCCAAGGTTGCCCGGGTCCTGTAAGCCGTCCAGCAGGAGCACCTGCCCGGCTCCGTCCAGCGCGTCTGCCGTCCACTGCGGCTGCTCGCAGGAAAAGATGACGTTCTGCGGCGTTTCCACCTCACTTGCGAGTTTGAACAGCGCATCCGGTGCAGAATAGAGCGATGCTCCCTGATCTTCCGCCTCTTTGACGAGCGGACTGTCCCAGCTGTCTCTCACAAGCACGGTTTTCAGCTTCGCGCCCGAACGCAGTGCTTCTCCCAGCATTTTTTCGCCCTCGCACAGCATTTCCCCCGTGCTCCGGCGGTATTTTCGTTCCCGTCCCAGCCGCGCAAGGTGCTTGAGCGCGGCATTCTGACGGCTCTGTATCTCAATCAATGCAGTTCCACCACCCTGCTCACAAATTTATTTTCGCCCATGATAAACAGAAGATCATCCGGCTCGATGGCCCTATCCGGCTTAGGACTTGCATCCAGTGCACCCTGTTCACCATGACGGACGGCGAGCACATTCACTTTTATGCTTCTGCCGCACGTCAAGCTGCACCAGCGATTTGCCGACCCAGCTTTTCGGCGCGTGTATCTCCAGAATGCTGTATTCGTCCGACACGCCGATAAAATCCACCACGTTGGTATGTGCCAGGCGCTGTGCCAGCTTGCAGCCCATTTCGCTCTCCGGCAGGACAACACGGTCCGCACCGACGCGCTCGAGCACCTTGGCATGCACAGTGCTTCTCGCTTTGGCAATGATGTATTGCGCGCCCAGATCCTTGAGCATGACTGTGATGAGGATGCTCGCCTCCATATCCGTACCTACCGCAACGATACAGCAGTCGAAGTTGCGCACGCCGATGGCCCCCAGCACGGCTTCGTCCTGCGCGTCGCCCTGCATGACCTGCGTCACATCATCCGCGATGCGCTGCACGCTCTCGACGTTCTCGTCGATGGCAAGAACCTCCCTGACCAAGCTCGGTCAGCTCCTGCGCAACGGCGGTACCGAATCGGCCCATGCCGATCACCAGAAAAAGGATTTCATATCTGTCTCTCCTTTGGATAACTGCTTAATCTACTTCACCATAAAGGCATCATCACGCAAAATGCCGAAAATGTAATTGCGGAATGCTGCCTCAACCAATAAACACATCTGCGTCCGGGTATTTGAGCCTTGGCGGCTCTCTGCGGCGCATGAAAACGGCAACGCCGAGCGTCAGCACACCGACACGGCCCATATACATCATCACGATCAGAATGACGCGCGAAGCCGCCGCCAACGTCGGTGTCAGACCCATGGACACACCGACCGTGCCGAACGCGGAGACCGCTTCAAACAGGCACTGGTGAAACGGTGCGTCCTCGATTCCGGCGATCGCACAGGCGCCGACCAGACAGAGCACGCCGCCTGCCATGAGCAGGGTTACGGCGTTCATGATGCTGCGCGGCGCAATCGTCCGGCCGAACGCCGAAACCGTTGTGCGCCCGCAGAAGGCGCTGATGGCCGTGAGCACGAGCACGGCCGCCGTCACGGTCTTGATGCCGCCTGCTGTTGAGCCGGGCGATCCGCCGATGAACATGAGCAGGCACGACACCGCCTGACTCGGGCCGGTAAGCGCGCCGAGATCGATGGTGTTGAAGCCTGCCGTGCGCAGGGTCACGGACTCAAACGCCGCCGCAAGCAGCTTGTGCGGAGTATCAAACGCACCGAGCGTTGCCGGATTGCTCCACTCGAACAGCAGCGTCCAGCCAAAGCCGAACAGCAGCAGACCTGCCGTGGCCGTCAGCACGATTTTCGTGTGCAGGCGCAGACGGCAGAAACTATGCTTGTCCCACACGTCGCTCCACACGAAAAAGCCGAGACCGCCGAGCACGATGAGCGCCATCACCGTAATGTTCACGAGCGGATCCTCCGCCCAGCCGATGAGCGACTGAAACGGATCGTTCGGTGTGCCCATCAGGTCAAAGCCTGCGTTGCAGAATGCCGAAACCGCGTGGAACACGCCCATTGTGATTCCCTTCGGGAAACCGTAATGCGGCACGAACCGGCAGGACAGCAGAACCGCTCCCGTCCCTTCGATGATGAACGTGCCGAACAGCACGCGCCGTGTCAGACGGACAATGCCGCCGCCGTCCGACAGATTAAGCCCCGCGCTCATCACCATGCGCTCGTGCAGCGTGATCGTTCGCCGCAGGACAAACGACGCAATAGCCGCGACGGACATAAAGCCGAGTCCGCCGATCTGAATCAGCAGCAGGATGACGCACTTGCCGAATACCGACCAGTGCACCGCCGTGCTGACCGTGACGAGTCCGGTAACACAGCTCGCCGAGGCTGCTGTAAACAGCGCGTCGAGAAACGGCGTTATCTGTCCGTCTGCCGCCGAAACCGGTAGCATCAGCACCAGCGCACCCACCAGAATCGTCAGCGCAAAGCCGACGGCAAGCACCGTCGGCGCCCGCAGTCCCAGATGCCGCTTATGCACCATAAAAATCTGCGTCTGCACGATAAATCCCCTCCTTTAACGATGCTGCAGTATGATATACCGAAAGCCTGAACACACCGTTCAGGCTTAGGCTGTCGGCGAAACTACAATTTCGCCGACAAGCAGGAACGGACCGCTGGCCGTTCCAAAGTCGTCCGAAAGTTCCAATACAGAAACTTTCTCCCTCCAGAAATGAAAAAAGTCAGCGCTGTCCTTGCGCGGTTTCTCGGCCGCGCTGCGGTACACGCCCCGATCTTTTTTGCATTTGCAAAGCAAATGCTATTTTACACGCGCTGCTGCGCGAATTGGCTGAAGCTGCATGAATATTGACCTTTTCGACAAACCGAGCCTGACCATACCGTTCAGGCTTTGAACAGGCATGCATTATATAATAGTATATCATCGAATTTTTGTCTGTCCAATATAATCTTATACCCGAAATTTTTCGAGAAGTCAAGCGATTTGCGGAATTTTTCCACGCAAGAATAAGCAAGGGCTCTCTGATTTCAACAGATCAGAGAGCCCGGAGGGGGGGATTCTGCCGCCGGCAAATACTCCAACAATCCGGCAGACAGAAGTTTATTCCGCAGTTCAAACGCATCTACACATTTCCCATTTTACGGTAATACGGTAAGAGGAAAACCGCATTGAACTGCGAAATAACACAGGTAACAAATGGTACGTTTTTGCGTACTTATCCAGTATAACACCATATTCTGCACAGTGCATAGGCATTTTTTACCCAAAGCCTGCTATTCCACTGCAAATGAGCCTTCCGGCACAGGTGTCTGCCGGAAGGCTCAGGAGAAAGATAAGATGCTACCAGATTCGGGAGGAAATATACAACCTGCGGGAATACCGTTACCAGAATTACCACTGCGATGATAATCAGGATGAACGGGATAACGCCGCGGTAGATTTCCTGTATTTTTGACCGACGGCGGCACAATGCCCTTGATGTAGAACAGTGCGAAGCCGAACGGCGGCGTCATGAAGCAGTTCGGCAGCAGAACAGCCGTAACTGCGACGATCCACAGACGGTCAAAGCCGAACATATCCATAATCGGCAGGAAGATCGGGAATACGATCATAACGATGCCCAGCCAGTCGAGGAACATGCCCATAAAGAATACGATCGCCATCATGATTGCGAACGCGCCCCACTTGCCGATGCCAACGCTCGAAATCCAGGTTGCAATCAGCTGGTCGCCGTCGAGCGACATGAAAATGCCGGTGAAGGCAGACGCGCCGAACAGGATGATGAATACCATCGCAGATGTCTTTGCGGTGTCGATCAGCGAATCGTACAGCATCTTCCAGCTGAACTGCTTGTAGAAGATGGCGAGGATGAGCGAGAACAGCGCGCCTACGCCTGCCGCCTCGGTCGGAGTCGCCCAGCCGGTGAAGATGGAACCGAGCACGCCGACGATCAGGATGACCGGCGGGATCAGGTTGATGAGCGAACCGGTGATGCGCTCACTCAGCGGCATGGCAGCCAGCTCTTCGGTGGTCATCGCCGGACCGTAATCCGGGTGGATATGGCAGATGACGAACACATAGATCATGTAGAACAGCGACAGGACAAGACCCGGAACGATGGCGGCGAAGAAGATCTTGCCGACCGATACATTCGCATAGGAGCCCATCGAAACCAGCATGATGGACGGCGGGATCAGGATACCGAGCGAACCGCCCGCACACACCATGCCGCACGCGAGAGACGGCTTATAGCCGCACTTCAGCAGCACCGGTACGGACAGCATACCCATGGTAACAACGGATGCGCCGACGATACCGGTCGTGGCAGCGAACACGGTGGAAACCACGATCACTGCCAGACCGAGACCGCCCTTCAGAGGACCAAGCAGGTAGCGGATAGAGAGGAACAGCCCATCCGCGACCTTGGAATGTGTCAAAAAGTTTGCCATCAGCACGAACATCGGGATGGCGACCATGGAATAGCTCTGCATCTGGTCGTACACCTTGGTCATGGCGATGGTGATGCCCGGGCCGCCCCAGGCGAGATAGCCGATAATAACACCGGCGCCGCCGAGGACGAACGCAAGCTCCTGACCGGTCGCAAGACCGATGATCATGGTAAGGAACAGTACGCCAAGCAGGATCGCGCTGAGCTGTGTTGCGCCCACGCCGGACTGCGTGACAAGATTGGTCAGCATTTCCATCATGCAGCGTCGCCTCCCTTCGTATCATCCGTGCCGGAAACGGCTTCACCGATGCCGCGCACGCACTTGAGCATCTCGGAAATGCCCTGCAGTGCGAGCAGCGTCATGCCGACGAACAGCGCCAGCTTGACCGGCCATGCCGGCGGCGCCCATACCGAGTAGCCGCGCTCACCTGTGGTATACGAGCGAAGGAAAAATCCGAAGCTCTCGGGCACGAGCACGAATACGAACGGAACAAAGAACACCAGATAGGTAATCAGGTGCAGAATGTTCTGCGCAAGCGGTTTAAGCCGTGCATACAGCACATCAACCGCAACAAAGGCCTTCTTCTGGAAGCCGTAGGCGCAGACCATGATAATGTAGCAGCCGAAGGTCATGCAGATGACGTCCATCGTCCAGATCTGCGGACTGTGGAACAAACGGCGCAGCACGACTTCGGTAACAATGACCGCGAGAATGCCAAGAACGGCGAAGGAAGCAATCCTGCCGATCCAGTCATTGACGAGGTCGATCACATCGCAGATGCGTTTGATCACTTTCATATATTACACCTCATCTTCTGAGGCTCCGTGCTCTCAAAAGAGAGCACGGAACACTCTGTCGGTCACTTTTCGGATTCATCGTAGTTGAAGCCCCAGCCGTAGTCACCGAGCATTGCACGGTAGGTATCGGCATGTTCACGGTAATCCTGCATAGAGCTGTATACCATGTTGAAGTTTTCATTCTTCGCAGCTTCTTCTTCGTAAACCTGACGGCAGGTCTCACGGATGGTATTCCAGTCGTCCTGGTTCATCTTGGTGACGACGCAGCCGTCCTCCTCGAGCATCTTCTTGGTGGAATCGAAATCCATCCACAGGTAGCGGGACAGCTGCTCGGAGGTGCAGATCTCAGCCGCCATCTGGATGGCGTTCTGGTACTCCTCGGGGAGCTGATTCCATGCATCCTTGTTGATCATAACGCCGTTGACGCCGCCGGACTGATACCATGCAGGCGAGCACCAGTACTTGGCAACCTCCTGCAATTTCAGCGAATCATCCGAGCACGGCGTGGAGAACTCGCCGCCGTCGATAACGCCGCGCTGAGGGCACTTGCCGCAACGGTGGTGATGTTGGAGCTGCACGGCCGGTTAACGCCGCCGAGGCGGCCGCTGCATGTCCGATAACTTGGTCCGGATACCGGACTCTGCGTGGTTGATCATAAGCGGGAAATACGTCAACTTGCCGTACATATCCTGCTTGCCCTGGGTGATCCAGATGTAGTAGTCCATGCCGGTGAAGTTATCCATTGTAGTGGAGAGCAGCTCAAAAGCGGTATCCTTGCCGCCCAGTAGCCCCCCAGTCACCGCCGCACTGGATGGTGCCGTTCTGGACGTAATCAAACAGCTGGTTTGCCGCACAAAGCGAACCCTCCGGATAGTTGGTGATGGTGAAGCGTCCGTCGGTCAGCTGGCTGACCAGCTCGGAGAAGCGCTCGTCACAGGTGAAGTGAATGTTGCCGTCACCCCAGGTGGAACCCATCTTCCAGGTGATGACTGGCAGATCACTGCTGCCGCCTGCAACTGCATTGGCGTTTGCCGCATCCATCATGCCGCTGTCCGCGGCATTGCCGCAGCCGGACAAACCAAGGGTTGCCGCACCGACTGCACCGCAAAGCAGACTTGCCATCAATCTTTTTGATTTTCATCTTTTTAGCCTCCTTGTTCGTTTTCCTCTATCGAAAACGCCGTTTTGCGGGCGTTTGCGAACAAACTGGTCTGCACAAGGAGGGATTCTCGCTAATCGCTGTCGGCCAGTGCCTGTACGGCCTGCACGACCTCCTTCTGCGCATCGGAAAGGTGTTCGTAAATCGGCTGCACCGCCGCACGGAACTTTTCGGCCTGCTCCTCATCGAGCAGCGCCATGTAGCAGCCACTGCGGGATGCATGCAGCATTGCTCGGACCTCTGCGCTCTGCCAGTGGTCGCGCTGCCACGAAGCCGCCTCAGCGGCGCATCGCTCAATGATGGTCTGCTCCTCCTGTGAGAACGTTTCCCACGTTTCCGAGGACGCGACCAGCACATCCGCGTTGTAGGAATGTCGGTCGTACGTCCAGTACGGTGCAAGCTGATAGTAGCCGCTGTCAACATAGGTAGGCAGCGTGCTCTCGGCGCCGTCAATCCGGTCAGTGCGGAGCGCGAGCGCGATCTCATCCGGCGGCAGCGTCACCGCCTCGGCGCCCCACATCGGAATGACCTGCTTCATCTGCGAGGAATCCTCGGTGCCGAGCCGCAGGTCCTTCATGTCATCGAGTGAGGTGATCGCCTTTCCTGTCGTGAAAAAGCACCGGTAACCGGCATAAAATAGCTTAAACCGGTAAGGCCCTTGCCCTCGAGTGAGGCCATCACCTGCTGACCGACTGCGCCGTCCAGCACACGGAACAGATGCTTGTCCGAGGTGTACTCGTACGGCAGCTGCAGCGCCGCAAGCTGCGGTGCATACGCTGCGGCAGACGAGATTGGCGTGCGTACAAAATCAATGCCGCCGTACACGCACTGCTCAAGTGCGGATGCATCGGTACCAAGCTCGTTATCAAAGCTCGGCAGAATTTGTATCGCGCCGTCCGTTTCCCTGCGCACCATGTCGCAGAAGCGCTGACACGCCTGATTGGCGAGGTAGTTTTCGCTCTGCCCGCTGGCAAGGCGGTAATAGCGGATATGCGGCTCGTCCGTGCCGCCGGTACATGCACAGAGCATGAGCAGCAGCCATCCGGCGATCACACACCGAAAGCGTTTATTCATCTTTCCATCTCCTATTATATAGGGTGACCAGTTTCGGCAACATCGTAAATACTTGCGGTAGACAGGTAAAATCACAGCGCACTGAAAATTTTCACATTCTTTTTTTGACGCATAAATGTTTTGGAATAAATAGTAAATTTTCCGTATAAATTCCGTAAATCCTGCCGCGCGGCTCGTTCAGTTTGCGTTATGATTGCGGTACTCGGTAGGCGTTACGCCCAAATGCCGCTTGAACACCTTCGTGAAGTAGTTTGCATCCGTATAGCCGACCCGAACAGCGATTTCCCGTACCGGAATATCAGTCTGCTGCAGCAGCTCAACCGCACGGTCAATACGGTAGGCGGTCAGGTATTCAAGGAAGGTCTGGTTATACGAGGTGCGAAAAAGCGTGAGAAGTAGAACGAACTCATGCCCATCGCCTCTGCCGCCTGATCAAGCGACACATCCTGCATGTAATGATGCTCCAGCCACACGGAAAACTGGGTGCAGAACGTATTTCCCGGCTTGTCCCCGCGCACCGCCGGACGGCTTTCCGGCAGCAGATTCAGCTTGCGCAGGCAGGCGGTAATCTGTGCGCTGTCAAACGGCTTGACCAGATAATCCGTTCCGCCGGCCCGCATGGCGCCTACGGCGTAGTCAAAGCGGTCGAAGGCAGTCAGGAATACAATGTGGGTTTCCGGCATGGCTTTGTGGATGATGGCTGCCGCATCAAGGCCGTTCATCACCGGCATTTCAATATCCATCAGCACCAGCTGCGGCTGAATTTGACTGGCGCGTTCAACCGCCTCCCGTCCGTTCGCAACTCCCTCGATGAGTGCATCCGCGCCAAGCAAATCGCGCATCTGTCCGCTCAGATTCTGCAGACTCAGCGGTTCGTCCTCCGCGATCAGTACCTTTAACATATATGCTCTTCCCCCTTTCATGGGCAGTATGATGCGGGCTGTCGTGCCCAATCCGGGACAGCTTGACAATGCGGAAGCTGCCGCCGGACAGCGCAGTGCGTCCCGCGATATTCTGCAGGCCGATAGACCGGTGTCCCTCGGCGGTGTTCTGTTTCATTTTGCTGCGCGAGAAGCCGCCGCCGTTGTCCGTAATCTGGATGCGGCAGCCATTCCGGTGCAAGCTGCGTCACAATGCGGATGCGGCCGCCCGCACTGCGGCTGCGCATGCCGTGCACAATGGAGTTTTTCCACGATCGGCTGCAGTGTGAATTTCGGCAGTTCACAGGCCGCACAGCGGCTGTCACAGTTCATCTCGAACGAAATACGTTCGCCGAACCGCAGCTCCTGCAGGGAAATGTAGTCGCGCAGCAACGCAAGCTCACGGTCGAGTGTTACCACGCTGTCGTCATGGTCGAGCGTGTAGCGGAAGAAGTTCGCCAGCCGCACCACCATGTCGCCGGTGACGGTCGCCTGCTCGATTCCGGCCATGTTGGCCACGCTCTGCAGCGTGTTGAACAGAAAATGCGGGTTGATCTGGCTCTGCAGCTGCGCAAAGCGGCTTTGCTCGATCAGCTGCCGCAGGCGTGCTGCCTCGCTCTCCTGCTGACGCAGGGATTTTTCCAGCTGTGCTTCGCTTTCCAGTGCGTGGATCGTCCGCGCGATCTGGTGCTTGAGGTGGTTAAACGAGTCAGCGAGCATACCGATCTCGTCCGAGCGTGCAAAGTTGAAGTCCTCAATGTCATATTCGCCATCCGCGACGCGGCGCGCACCGCGGCTCATCTGCTGCACCGGCAGCAGCAGGCTGCGTGCGTAGTACAGCATCGCGCCTGCAAACAGCACACTGCCGATCGCGGCTACGATGGTAAATACCATGTTCTGCGAGGTACCTCGCTGACCGAGGACCAGATAACCCTCGCGTCCCTCCATCAGAAAGGCCGCCGTCAGCTGGTCGGTGTATTGCGTCAGATAGCTGCCCTGTGTACGCAGAGCTTCGTAGTTCACCGCGTCAAATGTGCCGCCATGCAACTGCGCGATGAACGTCTCCTGACGGACACGATAGCTTTTCATCGTGCGGTCGATGACCTGCTTAAGCACCTCGCTCTGCGTGCTGCCGTCGGTCTCTGCGCTGCGCAACCGCTCCCACGCACAGGCGGTGTCCTGCACGGCGTCCGCATATTTGTCGATCGTATCGGACTCGGGCGCCGCAAACGTCAGCTCGCTCAGAAGCGCATTTTCCTGCTCCATGGCGTTCATGTAGTCCGTGCAGCGTGCATATTCAGACAGGATATCATCGCTTTTCTCGCGGTAATCGTAAAAATCGTTCATTAACAGTCCCACCACCAGCAGAATGGGAATGACGAATGCGCAGCTCAGCACGATCGCCTTGTGCACAATGGACAGACGCACCCACCATTGACGTACTACGTGCACAGGCCCACCTCCTTTGTCAGATTTTATCATAAGCCAATTGATAAGCAATGTAAACCTTTTCCGGGCAGAAAAGGTAAAAAAACGCCGCACCGGCGGTGTGCAAAGGAAAACGCAGGAAGGCATCCCAAACGGACGCTTCCTGCGTTTCCTATTCAGTCTGATCCGGCGGCTTCATTATCGAATAACGCGATGAAAATGAAAGCGTTACGGCGACAGCTTCTCCCGAAGCATCGTGAGCAGCTGCTGCATATCGAACGGCTTGGACAGATGACCGTTCATGCCTGCCTTCTCTGCGTTCTGCCTGTCCTCGTCAAAGGCGTTCGCCGTCATGGCGACAATGGGCAGACCCGCCTTTTCGGCATCCGGCAGAGCGCGGATGGCACGCGCGGCCGCATAGCCGTCCATGATCGGCATCTGAATGTCCATCAGCACCAGATCATAGTACCCGGGCGCGCTCTCGCGCACCTTGTCTACCGCGATCTTTTCCGTTTTCCGCCGTGTCCACCTCGAACCCGCCTTCCTCGAGCATCGTCACCGCGATTTCGCGGTTGAGGGCGTTATCCTCGACGACCAGCAGCCGTTTTCCGGCTAAATCCGCCTTTTTCTCCGTCTGTTCTGCAGGCCTCTGCCGGAAGAAACGGCTCAGCCAGTATGCGGCGCAGCTCGGACATGAACAGTGGCTTGGAGCAGAAGGCCGTCACGCCTGCCGCCTTCGCCTCAACCTCAATATCCGTCCAGTCGTAGGCGGTCAGGATGATAATCGGGGTATTGCTGCCAATCAGTCTGCGAATGCGGCGCACGACCTCAAGGCCGTTCAGATCGGGTATCATCCAGTCGATGATAAAGACATCGAAGCCGTCACCCTGCTCGATCGCATCCTGCGTACGGACGACAGCCTCATGTCCTGAGGTCGTCCAGTCTGACCGCATGCCGATCATGCGCAGCATTTTTGCTGACGTTCAGACAGGTGTCGGTGTCGTCATCCGCCACAAGCGCGCGCAGACCCTCAAGCTGGCGGGATACCCTGCGGCACGGCCTGCTCTCCGCTGATGGGAAAGCGCAGGGAAACCGTGAATTCCGAGCCCTTCCCCCGGCTCACTCTCGACCGAAATACTGCCGCCCATCATATCGACCAGATTTTTCGTAATCGCCATGCCGAGACCGGTTCCCTGAATTTTGCTCACGGTCGAGGTCTCCTCGCGCGCAAACTGCTCGAAGATATGCTCCTGAAACGCCGAGCTCATGCCGATGCCGGTATCACGGATATGAAATTCATAATCCACACTGCCATGCGGTGCGGTCTGCTTCTGAACGATGCGCAGGGTGATCATGCCGCCTACCGGGGTGAACTTGATGGCATTGGACAGGATGTTGAGCATGACGATCTGGTTGAGACGCATGGGGTCGGCAACCACATTCTCGTCCTCCACATCGACCATGTCGATGAAAAGCGAGATGCGCTTGGCTGTGATGCTCGGCTGGATGATATCGCGCAGGTCGTGCACAAGCTCGGGCAGCTGCACCGGACGCAGCTCGAGCGAGACCTTGCCGCTCTCGATGCGGCTCATATCGAGCACATCGTTAATGAGCGAGAGCAAATGCTGACTCGCCGTCGCGGTCTTTTTCAGGTAGTCGAGCACCTGCTCGCGGTTGTCGATATGGGTGGCCGCAAAGCGAGGTGAAGCCGATGATCGCGTTCATCGGCGTGCGGATGTCGTGCGACATATTGAACAGAAATTCGCGCTTGGCGCGGTTTGCCGCCGTTTCCTGACGGATAGCGCGTTCAAGCTCGGCGTTTTTCTGCTCAAGCGAGGTCTGATATTCCTTTTCGAGCGTTTTCTGCTGCTGGAGGAAGCTCTTTTCCGTGCCTCGGCGCACAAACAGAAGCAGCGTCAGAACGACCGCACAGGCGAGGAACGACACGATCAAATTGATCGGCGTGTCCCTGTAGAGCAGTCTGCCCGGGACATATATATAGTAGTAGAAGTTGCGCCCGTGGCTGTACATGCCGTAATATCGGGTCAGGCCCCTGCGTCCGGCATAGACCAGCCGGTCGGCATGGCCGCTTGAACGGATGCGGCGGAGCAGATCATTTTCCGTGGTATCCGTACCGATGAGGGACGGCTCGTCCGACGCAGTTACGCGGTTGCCGTCCGACAGGAGCACGGTTCCCGTGGTCTCGGCGTCGTAGCCGTCGAGCAGATTCTGCACGGAGAGCACGGATTTCTTTGCGAACGCCGCCCTGGTGTGCCGCCAGCCAAGCACCGCGCCGCGTCCGTCCGCGCAGCTGCGCACGGCAGCGTCGGCAAACGAGCCGTCGGTCAGCTGCACACGCCGAACATAGGTGCTCTGCGGATGACTGATCACGGCGAGCACGCGCTCGGCTTCCAGATCGGTCTGCAGGCGGGTATAGCCGATGCTGTCCGTGCTGTACTCGCAGACCAGCCTGCCGTTCGCGTCCAGCACTGAAATACCGGTCAGCCCCAGCCGCTCCACATACTGCCGCAGCTCGTCCTCGCCGCAGTCGAGCGTCACGCCGTCCAGCTCCTGAACGGCGGTCGTTCCGCGCACTAGCGCCTTGGCCACGGCGGTTTCGTTATACTGCACATAGGAGGAGGACTGCTCCTTTACAAAGTCGATCAGCTCGGTCATGCGCCGCTCGCAGTCCTGCATATCCGCGTGCCGGGACAGCAGGAATACCGCACCGAGGAACAAAAAGCCCCGCCGCGAGGCACAGGCACCAGAACGTCCTTTCGGGAGACAATGCGCCGGGAATTATCGTTCAAGCTGCTCCACCTCCAGACTGTGCGCGGGGACCTCGAGATATTTTCCGACCAGCTGTTCCATGCTGCCGTCCTCGCGCATCTGCGCGAAAACCTCGGTCAGCTGCGCCGCCAGACCGCGTGTGTCGTTCTTGGAAAATGCCACGCCGATGCCGGTCGTCAGCAGCGGTTCATCCAGAATGCGGAAGCTCGCACCGTAGTCCTTCATGTACTGCCGGATGGCCTCCTCGTGTGCCGCTACCGCGTCCACATAGCCGCAGTCCAGCATGGCATACTGCACCCCGCTTTCAGCGAGGCTGATGATATTTCGGAAGGCCGGGACGTTTTCGTCTCCGCTCAAAAAGATCGCCTCCGGCTTGCCGGTGGACTGCACCGCGATAGTCTTTCCGGCGAGGTCGCTCATTCGCTCGATGCTGCTCTGCGCGCTGACGGCGATGACCTGACGGCTTACCAGATCGGTCCCGCCCACTGATAGTCGTTCTCGCGGCCGTCCATGGAAAAAGCAGTCCCAGATGCAGTCGATTTCTCCGTTATCGACCAATTTGGTTTTCTGTTCCCAGTCGATCGTGGTGAATTCCGCGCGGTATCCCATGCGGCGGAATGCCTCCTCCGCAATATCCACGTCCAGACCGGTAATGTCGCCGTTATTGTCCATATAGACATAAGGCGGATAGGTGTCGCTGCCGACGGTGATCGTCGGGAGTGTGCTGTCGGATTCCGCATCCGAAACACAGCCGGACAGCAGACCCGCCGTCAGCATGGTCAAAAAGCGCCAGAGCGCATCTTACCCGTTTGTGTCTGTTCATACCGATGATGGTGTCCTCTCCCTCTTGCTCGTTGTCTGTGCCGCAGATCGGCACAATCTACTCCCTCATTATACACGCTGCCGCAAGTATAATAAAATGGTGAAGCCGGTCAAATTCCGGTAAACAAAGGGAGGGAGAGCGACCCGGCTGCGGTCGAACGACTATGAACCGACAGAAAATTCTGATTGTTGACGACTCGGAACTCAACCGAGAAATGCTCAAGGCAATCCTCGGCGAGGAATATGACTACGCGGAGGCAGAGGACGGTGCGCAGGCCATCCTCATGCTCCAGCAGGATATGAATATCGACCTGCTGCTGCTGGATATCAATATGCCGAAAATCGACGGCTTCGGCGTGCTCGAGCGCCTGAATCAGTTTCGCTGGATCGAGGAGCTGCCAGTCATCATGATCTCCGCCACCGAGGACCGTGCGGTTATCGAGCGCTGTTACAGCCTCGGCATTACCGACTATATCCGCCGTCCGTTCGACTCCTTCATCGTGCAGCGCCGCGTCAAAAACACGCTCACGCTCTACGCCAACCAGAAGCGGCTGATGGGCATGGTCTCCGACCAGATCTATCAGAACGAGAAGGACAGCCATGTCATGATCGGCATCCTCAGTCATATCGTCGAGTTCCGCAACAGCGAGAGCGCACAGCATGTGCTTCAGGTGCAGACCGTGACCGAAATGCTGCTGCGCAAGCTGACCGAAAAGACCGATGTATACGGTCTGACCGAGGACAAGATCCGCCTCATCACCACCGCGTCCGCCCTGCACGACATCGGCAAGATCAGCATCCCCGAGAACATTCTGAACAAGGCGGGCGCACTGACGCCCGAGGAATTCAACATCATCCGCACCCATCCCGCCATCGGCGCATCCATGCTCGAGGGGTTGACGCAGTACCGCGACGAGCCGCTGGTCAAGGTCGCCATCGAGATCTGCCGCTGGCACCACGAACGCTGGGACGGCGGCGGCTATCCGGACGGCCTGCTCGGTGAACAGATCCCGATCTCGGCGCAGGTAGTCGCACTGGCGGACGTATTTGACGCGCTGACCAGTGACCGCTGCTACAAAAAGGCATACACCCACGACACCGCCATCACCATGATCCTCAACGGAGAGTGCGGCGCGTTCAACCCGATGCTGCTCGACTGCCTGCAGGAGATCAGCATGCGTCTCCGGAGCGCACTGCCGACGCTTGCCGCCGATCAGGTGCTCCGCCGCGACGCAAAGCGCCTGTCTGCCGAGCTGCTGCAACAGAGCGCTGTACCGCACAGCGACCGCGCCCAGCGCGAGCTGAATTATGTCAAGGAAAAGCTGGATTTCTTTGTCTCCTGCTGCGGCGATGTGCAGTTTGAGTATGACGTTCCTGCCGGTACCATCATAATAGCCGACCGGAGCCGTCCGCGTCAGCAGCAGTGCACGATACTGGACGTGCATGAAACGGACAGTCTCCGACTGCTGCGGTAAACCCGATATTGCGCGGCTCAGAGCCGCTCTCAAGGCCACAACACCCGAGAACAACGAGCTTTCGCTCAGCCTGCTCCTGCTGGTCGGGCGCAAGCAGCACTGGCACAACATCGGATGCACACGCTCTGGTCGCCGTTCTCCCCGGTCACTATGTCGGCGTGATCGGCTGTCTGACTGATGCACAGAAGGTGCAGGGCGGCTATGCGCCCTTCCGCTGCACAGGCAAAAGCGCGACGGACGAGCCGTCGATCACCAATGATATCCAGCGTCTGAGCGCGATCTTTGATGTCGTCCGTCTGGTTGACCCGACAAAATACGCCGTGCTCGATCTCGATGCGGACGGCATTCTGCACCGCACAGGTGAGCGCTGCGCCGCGTTCTGGGATAACGATGCGGGCTGCGCCAACTGCATCTCCGCACGGGCGTTTGCTGAGCATACTACGCTCAACAAGCTCGAATTTACACGAAATGAGATGTATTTCGTCATCGCCAAGTATATTACGATCAACGGCACGCCCTGCGTGCTCGAGCTGATCTCGCGGCTCAACGAGGGCCGCTGGATTGACGCAAACGGCTCGCGTTTTCTGCTTGACCGCACGCGCGGCGAGGATATGCAGCTGTTCCTCGACCCGCTGACCAACGTCTATTCGCGCCGCTATTTTGAAACCTACCGCACCCACCTTGAGGGCATGGAGGGCGTGGCGCTGATCGACGTAAACAACTTCAAGCTCATCAACGATCGCTGCGGCCACGCCGCAGGCGATGCGGCGCTGCGCGATATTGCAAACGCGGTGCGCTCCTGCATTCGCAAGACCGATATTCTGATCCGCTACGGCGGCGACGAGTTCCTGCTGCTGTTTCCGCGCATGACCGAGGAGGTCTTCCTCGACAAGAAAAAAGCAGATCCAGCAGGCCGTGCGCGCATCCGTATGTCGGAGTTCGCGGATATCCAGCTTTCGGTCAGCATCGGCGGCATCTGCGGCGTGCATCCGATCACAGAGGCTATCCGCAAGGCGGATTATCTGATGTATCTGGACAAGGCCGAACAGAAGTCCTGAAAAGCGAAATCCCCTACCGGGGAGACAGAAAATCTGTCCCCGGCAGGGGATTTTTCGAGCCTGCGCAAGAAAGCCGCGTCTTTAATTTTGTGCTGCCTCCGCTTTCTCGACCGAAAGGATCGTGCCGTCAAACGCATCGACCTCGGAAACCGTGCCCGTATAGGTCACAGTGACCGAATCGCCCGCTGCGACATCGTCCAGACCCTTCGGCGTATCGGAGGGATCGTAGGTAAATTCATAGGACACACCCTTGGCATCCGTTACAACGAACATACCGTTCTTCTTCTCATCGAGTGCGCCGGTGAGCGAATTTTCCTGCTGCTGTTCGCTGCTCGAGGACGAGGCCGCCGCAGACGAAGCTGTACCGGTATCCGTATTTTCGGCAGAGCTTGCTGCCGCAGGCCGAAAGCGATGCAGCCAGCAGAGCCGTGCACGCAAATACCATCAGTGTTTTTTTCATGTAAAAAGCCTTCTTTCTAAGAGAGCAGTATCTGCTCTCTTTTCTCTATTAGACGAAGCACGTCTAAAAGGTTCCGGCTTCTGAAAAATTTTTTCACGGATTTTTTGGGGGCGGTCCGCCGCACGCAATCCCGGTCACATCTGTTCGACGGCTTCCTCGGTCAGCAGCCGCAGCAGGTCTCCCGGCGGCAGAGGACGGGAGAAATAATAGCCCTGAATCATGTCCACGTTCCAGCTCCGCAGCGGCTCCATCTCCTCCTGCGTCTCCACACCCTCCCGCAATGATGCGGTAGCCGAGACGGCAGAAAGCGGATACGATGCTCTGGTAGAAGAGCGCGGCGTTTTTGTCCGTGCAGATGTGGAACAGCAGCGAACGGTCGAGCTTTGATGACCGAGAACGGCAGCTGCATGACCGTATTCAGATTGGCGTAGCCCGAGCCGAAATCATCAGACACAGGCCGATGCCGGCCGCCTGAAAGCTCTCCGCCACCCGGGTCAGGCTCGCGGAATACTCGGTCGCAAACCGTCTCGGTGATCTCAAACTGGAAGCAGGAGTACGGCAGACCGTATTCATCCAGAATGCGGATCAGGTGGTTTCCGCCATCGCTGTGAATAAGATCGAGCGGCGAAAGATTGATCTTGACGTTCGCAATGCTCGCGCGGGCGCCGGGTTTTCGCGCAGAAAACGGCAGACGCGCCGCAGCTGAAGCTCGGTGATCTGGCTGATAAGGCGGTTCTTCTCTGCAAGGCGGATAAAAATATCCGGTGAAATCCAGCCGAGCGTTGGATGCCGCAGGCGGCTGAGCGCCTCAAGGGTGACAAAGCGCTGCTGATGCAGCGAATAGACCGGCTGATAATAGACCTCGAACAGATCCTCGTCGATCGCGCGGTGCAGGAACTGCTCGACCTGCTTGTTGTAGTAAAAGCTGTCCCTGTTCTTGCGGTCGTTCTGGATGACCTCAGTCCCGCCGCTGCGTGCTGCGAGAGATTCGAGATATTCCGCATAATCCAGCACAAGACCGCCCGTTCCCAGCTTTTCCGCGCCCACCACGCCGCACAGGATGACCGGCGAAGGGGCGGCCTGCGCGTCATCCGGCTGCGTGTGGAACACCTGCCGCAGGCTCGTCAGGCAGGCTTCGTACTCGCGCAGCGAGAACGTCAGCAGCAGAAACCGCTTTCCTGTCACGCGGAACACGTTCCTGCCCGCGATCTCCTGCATGTGCTCTGCCGCACGGCGCAGAAATTCATCGCCGCTCTGTACGCCCGAGACTTTGTTCATGTGGTCAAGCTGGTAGGCGTAGACCGTGATGATGTGAAAGGCCTTGTGTGCGTCGGTCAGCTCGTTCATGCGGCGCAGCAGAATACTGCTTGTCATTCAGTCCGGTCAGGCTGTCCATGCACGCGCAGGGGTTATTGATGGTCAGATACATTGCAAGGATGCTGAGCGAAAGACCGAAGCCGGTCGTCAGCACCGCGGGATTGACGGCCTGCGCGGCGATGCCGAAGGCGGCGAGCAAAAGACCGCAAGCAGTGCCATCAGATTGCGGCGGCTGACCGCATCCCGGTGCACCGCAACAAAAATTGCTGCCGCCGCGATGTGCAGCAGGGCGCTGATGTACAGCAGCAGATACCACGGACCGTGGCAGTAGCCGGTACTGTCGAAATAGAACAGCTTTTCGGTGAAGGGGTTGGTCAGAATGATAAAGACCAGAGCGATAGTCGGAATGCCCATGCGCAGCACGGTTCCGGTGGCGATCACGCGGCTCGAGCACAGTGTACAGACATAGTACAGCAGCATGAGCGGCAGGAGCGCCTGAAACAGATAGAACACGGTGTTCGAGAGCATGCGGCCGACGCCAAAGCTGTACGGAGCGTACAGAATGAAGCATGTACTGACCAGCTCAGCGAGAACGTCCAGACTGACGACGGTCAGCAGGCGGCGGAACATGCGGCTGTTCCGGTCATCCATCTGCCGCTGATGAGAATACTGCCACAGAACAACCAGCAGCACCGCCATCCCGGCGATCAGATAATGTAGATTGGTTGTCATTCCGTGTCCCCCTCCCAGCCTGGTTTCATTTCTCTTCAAATAGGCGTCCGCCTCCGCCTTCCACGCGCTGATGCTGCGCGATTTTCCGTCCTCGTCGCACAGGCGGCTGAAGCCGTAGGTCATCGTGATGCGGGCGCGCGGCGCACAGGTGCGGTTGTACCGCGCGACAATCGCGCTGAACTGCCGGTGCAGCTGCCCCGAATTTGCCCTTGGCTCGGGACGGATGAGGGCGAACTCGTTTCCGCCGGTGCGGAAGCACGATACGCTTTCGCCTCCGTCCTCGCACGCGCGGCAGAAGTCTGCAACGCACCGTGCGGCGGCGATAACCGCCTCATCTCCTGCCTGAAGGCCGAGGCGGTCGTTGCGCTCGTTCAGGCCCTCCAGCCGGATATAGGTCAGCACCGCATCGCGGCATCCGACCTCGCCGGTGCGGATGCGCTCCATGTATTCCTCAAACGCACGGCGATTCGGCAGACCGGTCATACGGTCCTCGCGCTGCATCTGATGGCTGATACGGTGCTCCATGTGAAAGCGCATATCCTCGGTCGCCTGTCCGATCAGCTCACGGAAGAGCAGGATGATGAACAGCAGCACGCCAAACTGGAATATCGCATCGTACCAGTAGATGTGCAGCAGGCCGTACAGGACGAGCGCGGCCACGCCGAACACGCCCAGTGCGGCAAACGCCGCAATATGCAGCCGAAGCTGCTGCGAGGGCTGCTCGCGGTACGACCGGGCAGCACGGTCAGCATCGCTGCAACGCCTGCCGCCAAAATCAGGTGCGTCAGCGGCAGCATATCAATAAACCGGATGCCGAAAAAGCCGGTACGCCGCGCCCTGTGCGAGCACGTTGGCGCAGAACAGCGCAATGCATATATCGGGGAACAAGCTGCTGTCTGCCGCTTACCGTGTTGCGGACAAAATGCACCATCGGGATAGACATCAGCATAAAGGCGTAAAGGAAACGACGCTTCCGGC
>VOFI01003751.1_pt1 | contig 46938 bp, 69 predicted proteins | sample 5384131 | NCBI WGS metagenome assembly VOFI01 (sample SAMN12384728, study PRJNA508395) | human gut metagenome | isolation source: healthy gut H | host: Homo sapiens
ACAGATGGTCTTGTGCCTTGGGAGAATAAAGACCCGATGGCAATTGTAAATTTGATAGATAAGTTTATTCAGGAGAATTGGTGATGGCAGAGAAAAGACTTGATTGGATTGATAATGCCAGAGGGATTGCAATTATCTTAGTTGTAATGTGGTATGTGGTTTCCTCGTATCACGAAGCAGGATTATACGAGTCCAATACATTTTACAATTTTATAAGTCATTTCATATATAGCTTCCACATGGCACTTTTCATGTTGATAAGTGGGTATTTATGTACACTAAAGAAAAGCAAAAATAATACCGCAAAAGGGAAAAAGATTCTCCGTAAATTAGTCTGCTATGGGATTCCTTATATTTTATTTCCGGCATTATGGGTATTGATGAAAATGCTGATGTCATCAGTAACGAACAGTGCTGTTTCGTTAAAAGATTTGATTGAAATACCTATATATCCGATAAGTTTCATGTGGTTTATATATGCTTTGCTTATTATGCAGGTTATACCATTTTAAAAACGCCCATTCCATCAATTCTCCTTTTCTCGCTCCGTAGAGCCGTTCGTTGAAATATTCCCGGTTGATTCGACCGAAATGGTGAAAGCCCTTGGCTTTCAGCTCCTCGATGAGCTGACGGATGAGCTTGTAGGCGTAGGGCTTTGATACGCTCAGCTCCTGTGCCACTTCCTCGGCACGAAGAAATTTCCGGTTCCATTCGGATACCCCCCTTTCGTCATTTGAATATCGTTCTCTTGTTTATTGTCGGAGAACTTTTTCTGGCCGCATTCCGATTTGCCGAGCGGATACACCATTACCGTGACGCACGACGGATATTCTGTTGTCTACAAATAACTTAACGCTATTTGCTATAGCCATTATACTAAACGAATTTGCTATTGTCAAGAGGCTTGCAAGAAAATATTTAACTTTTTGCTTTTGCTATCTTGACACAACTTAAATTTATATGCTATACTAATTGCACAATACATAAAGGAAGTGTTGTGCTATGGCAATCGGTGAGAGAATTCGGTTCTTCCGCAATCTGCGGGAATGACGCAAAAATACTTGGGGCAGGTGGTCGGTTTCCCGGAAAAGACCGCCGACATCCGTATGGCGCAGTATGAATCCGGCAGCAGAACGCCTAAGGCAGAGCTGACGGAGAACCTTGCCAGTGCGCTGGGGCGTCTCACCGCTGGCACTGTCCGTGCCGGACATTGACAGCTATCTCGGCCTGATGCACACCCTCTTTGCATTAGAGGACATTTACGGCTTGAAAATCGACAAGCTTGATGACGAGGTCTGCATTCGTCTTGATAAAAACAGGGGAACATCTTACATTTCTTTGTTTGAGCGTTTTACCGCTTGGCAGAAAGAAGCGGAGAAATATCGCAACGGTGAAATCAGCAAAGAGGAATATGATCGTTGGCGTTATACATATCGAAGTAGAGGTACAGCGCACAAGGGACGCATTAGATAAAATGCGAAAAACAAACTAAGTTCAAACGGGGGATGAAAAATGAGCGCAGGAATATGTATCATGAATAAAAATGCTATAGCAATGGCTGCAGATAGTGCGGTTACAATCGGTCAGCACATTGCGATTCACAATTCTGCAAACAAACTATTTGCGATTTCTCGTTGTGAACCTGTCGGCGTAATTGTTTATTCAAAGCGCATCCTTCATGCAGATACCTATTGAAATCATTATTAAGCAATATAAGTCATTTCTAGGAAAAAGAGGTGTAATTCTCTAAAGACACGTTGCGGATTTTTTATGAGCTACCTAAAAAACAAATTCAAAACTGTTTCATTTTGAAAAAATGAAATGAACTATATAGAACGCGTTTTTGTGGACTTGTTTAAAAGGAGGAATGGTTGGTGACCGAAAAAATTACATAGATAATAAATTGAAAGATGTCTCGTAATTTAACATCAGAAAAATTACAAGAAATAAATAGCAAGACACTAAAAGCAACCATTGACTTTATTGAACAACAGGATGACTTGAATAATTGCTCTTTCGCTCAGTATGTGGAAGAAAAATACTTTGTCACAATTAAAAACCATATCAACAGCAATTTTGATTGGTTGAATGACGAACAATCAAGCAGAACTAGCAAAAAAGTTTGCACACTATTTGATAAAAGATTTCTTTAGAGATGGTTATGTCGGTCTATGTTTTTGCTGGGTTTGGCAAAGAGGAAATTTTTCCTCAAATGGTTCATCTACATTTTGGCGGAATTATCAATGGGAAATTAAGATATATAGAAAAAGCAAAGTATCTATGAGATGAAGATACTAATGCGTCGATAACTCCCCTGGCACAAACTGACGTTATGCAAACATTTTTGTTTGAGTATAAATGATAGGGTTTATACAAAAAATAGCTGGCTAGAAATACCTCGTCAAATTTCTAAGAAGCTTGGTTCAATAGATAATGATTGCTTTGCAGAGGGAAAGAAAGGTACTGTCATTAGAGTTGAACACATCAACAAAAAGGGATACTCGACGAAATCATTAAAAAGCTAACGAAGAATTTATGCGACCAATAATAATTCAGTCTGTGGCAACATTACCTATCGAAGAACTATCTTTTTGCTTGCAGAATCAATGATAAATATCACTTCTGTTCGTCGGAAAGTTGTCTTTAGATGGTAATATAGAACTGTGGGCGGTCCAATTGATGTCGCAATTGTTTCAAAGCACGACGGTTTATTTGGATGAAACGAAAGCACTATTTTGACATAAAATATAATCCGCAGTATATGTATACCCACTATACTGAAAATCGAAAATGTATGAGGGCATAAATAATGAAGAAGCAGATTAAAAACGAAACTGAATCATATTATTTAAAGTTTTTTAAGTGATAAATATTGTTCATTTGAAAACGATTCCGTACCACTAAAATTTAATGCAACAGAAGCGTCCAATGAAAGTACATTTTTCAAAGGACAATGAATATAAAAATTCAGGAATCTCAAGTAATAAAAATAAGCAAAAAAGAGCTAACAGACTTTGTAACAAAAATCTGTTAGCTCTTTTTATGAATAATCTGAAATTGTTGTCAAAACGTTGTCACGAGGACTTTTTAATCCTCAAAAACCCAGTATTTATGCGGGTTTTTCAGCGTTTTGGGATTATTCCCACTCAATCGTCGCGGGGGGTTTACTGGTGATATCGTAGACGATGCGGTTAATATGGGGACCTCATTGACGATGCGGGCGGAGGTACGGTCGAGGACGTCGTAGGGGATTCGGGCCCAGTCGGCAGTCATGAAGTCGCATGTGGTGACGGCGCGGAGCGCCAGGGTGTAATCGTAGGTGCGGCCGTCGCCCATGACGCCCACGGAGCGCATATTGGTCAGCACCGCGAAATACTGGCTGACGCTGTGTAGGCGAGGCCCGCGTTTGCCAGCTCCTCGCGGAAGATGGCGTCGGCATCGCGCAGGGTATCGAGCTTCTCGCGCGTGATCTCGCCGATGACCCGGATGGCCAGGCCGGGACCGGGGAACGGCTGGCGGATGACCAGGTAGTCAGGCAGACCCAACTCGCGGCCTAATTGCCGCACCTCGTCCTTAAAGAGCATCCGCAGGGGCTCGATGATCTCTTTGAAATCCACGTAATCGGGCAGCCCTCCTACATTGTGGTGGCTCTTGATGACGGCGGCATCGCCCGCGCCGGACTCGATGACGTCGGGGTAGATCGTGCCCTGGGCGAGGATAGTCGACGCGCCCGATCTTTTTGGCCTCGTCTTCAAAGATGCGGATAAATTCCTCACCGATGATCTTGCGCTTGCGCTCCGGCTCCGTGACCCGGCAAGCTTGCCGAGGAAGCGGGCCTCGGCATCGACGCGGACGAAGTGCAGATCCCACTTGGGAAGGCGGCCTCCACCTCGTCGCCCTCGTTCTTGCGCATCAGGCCGTGGTCAACGAAGACGCAGGTCAGCTGATCGCCGACCGCCTCTGCGATGAGCGCGGCGGCAACGGAGCTGTCCACGCCGCCGGACAGCGCCAGCAGAACCTTGCCGTCACCGACCTTCTCGCGGATGGCGGCGATGGAGGAGCGCATATAGTCGCCCATGTTCCAGGTGCCGGTGCAGCCGCAGACGCGGTAGAGGAAGTTGCGGATCATATCCTGACCATGCTCGGTGTGGTTGACCTCCGGGTGGAACTGCACGCCGTAGAAGCCGCGGGCCTCGTCGGCGATGGCGCCGGTGGGGGGCAATGCTCCGTGACGGCACAGGCGCGGAAGCCCTCGGGCAGGCGGGTGATGAAGTCGCCGTGGCTCATCCAGGTGACGCTCTGCTCGGGCAGTTCCCCTCGAACAGGCGGCAGGGGAGAAGTGCGTCTCCGTGCGGCCGTATTCGCGGGCCGTGCTGTCCTGCGCGGCCGTGACCTCGCCGCCGAGTGTCTGGGCCATGAGCTGCATGCCGTAGCAGATGCCGAGGATCGGCACGCCCAACGTGAAGATGGCGGGATCGACCTTCGGGGAGGCATCATAGACGCTGTTCGGGCCGCCGGTGAAGATAAAGCCCCTTGGGCTGCATGGCCTTGAGCTCCTCCAGCGGGGTCGTGCAGGGCTTGACCTCGCAGTATACATTGCACTCACGCACACGGCGTGCAATGAGCTGGGCATACTGTCCGCCAAAGTCCAGAACGAGAATCGTTTCCATGCTCATTCCTCCCGGAAGACAAAGCCGTTTTCGTCCGCGCTTTCGATGATGGCGAGCGAATGCAGCGGGATACCGGCTCTCGCGCAGGCGGTCGCCGCCGTGCTGGAAGCCCTTTTCCACCGCGACACCGATGCCGACGAGCTCGGCCCCGGCCTCCCTCACGATGTCGCACAGACCGCGCATGGCCTCACCGCGCGCCATGAAGTCATCGATGATGAGGACCTTGTCCGAGGCGCTGAGCCACTCCTTGGAGACGAGCAGCGTGACCTTCTTTTTATAGGTATAGGAAAGAATGTCGCTTTGGTAGAGGCCGCCCTCGATGTTGTCGCTCTTGGCCTTCTTGGCGAACACCATCGGCACGCCGAAGGCCTGCGCGCAGATCGTGGCCAGGGCGATGCCGCTGGCTTCGGCCGTCAGCACAAGGGTGATGTCCTTGCCGGCAAACACGCGCCTGAATTCCTGCGCGATCTGCTCCATCAGTGGTACGTCGATGCGACGATTCAGGAAACCATCCACCTTCACAATGTTTCCGGGCAGGATCTTGCCTTCCTTCCGGATCCGTTCCTTCAGAAGCTCCATGGGAACCTTGCGCCTTTCTCAATAGTAGATGCCTATATTATGCCGGAAAAACGCGGAAAAAGCAACAGGAAAAACAGGCTGGGAAAAGAATCGGAATGGCCCGGTTGCGTGCCTGCATGATGTACAGAGTATCGGTCAGGATGAATAGGCCGGTTGCGTCCGCAGCGGCGATCCCTGCACAACCCGCCGGACGAGAGGAAAATGTAGCGGCGGTCAGTGACCGCCCCAGGGGGGAGCATTCAACGGCAGAAGGGCACTGGTGCTTGGCCGGATAATTGGGTACTTCCGGCGAAAACGTAACTGCCTTCCCGAGATTGCCACGGGCGCAAAGCGCCCTCGCAATGACAAATTTGGGGGCTGGATGCCGTCGGCGGAGTGCGCGGGAATCTGCGGGCCTGCCAATGGCGCTCACCGCCTATGGCGGGGCACGCCGCATCCGTAAAAGGCGGCAAAGCCGCCAACGGCTGCGCAGTGACCACCGCTACAGACAGACACCGGCCCGGCGGGGACGCGCGGGCCGGGACCTGTTTTTGATTATTGGACGATGATCTTCCGTCGGCGAAGTCCGTGATCACGCAGCCGCCTGCCGGGAACTGGTAGGTGTCCTTCAAATCTTTTAAATGCAGCGTAACTTCACCGGGACTTTCGGAGACGATCCGGAGCGTATTGTCCTGCCAGTACACCCGCAGATCGCTCTCCTGCCCGCCGGTCAGGTCGTAATAGAACTCGTCTGCACTTGGAAAAGCTGCTTGCTTAAAATGCCCCTTGCATTGTATGAAGTTACTTTGCCCTTCAGACGGAAACCGTTCGCTGTCAGCTCCAGCCACTGATCATCGGCCTCATTCACCAGTTCTGCTAGAGATAAACCTCATCGGAATCCGCCCGTATCGCGGCATTTTTTCGCCGTGACTTCAAAACGCAGCTTTCCCGTATCTGGAATCAGATACTTTTGGCATTGAAGCCGTAACGCCCATTGGCCAGGTACTTTCACGCAGGATTTCCATCGTAGAATCCGCTGTTACCTCACCGTCAGCTCCTGTATGCAGGTATTTGCCTTCCGCGTTGTATAGCCAATTACTAATGTAGTAGGGAGAAACCCAGATGTTTGTCATCGGTGCCAATTTCTGCTTTGTGCAGCCGAACAGGAGAGAGGAAATGGCGATGACTGTAATCGTGAAAGCCAGTAATTTCCAATATCTCGGGTTTTTCATGGGTATTTTCTCCTTCCCTTCCGTTCCAATTGAACGTTTGACAAGTATTCCCTTCCGGTAAATCCAGCATATCACCCCTTAACTTTTTGTCAATATTTTTACAGAAAATATCCGTAATTTTCAATAATATGCAGTGCGGTAAATGGAAAAAGTCCCGGCGGGGGATGCCGCCGCGCGAGAGAAAAATGTAGCGGTGTTCCCTGAGCGCCTGGGAGAACAGCAGTATTTGCGCCATTGATTCAGTGGCGCAGGACCTTCAGGTTTGTCATTCCGAGGAACGAAGCGACATGGGAATCTCGCAGTACCCGGCCGGATAATTGGGTACTTCCGGCAAAAACGTAACTGCCTTCCCGAGATTGCCACGGGCGCAAAACGCCCTCGCAATGACAATCCGGGAGCCGGTGCGGTCGGCGAGGGTATCCGGAAACTTGTAACTGCCCATGGCGCGCAGGGAACGCCGCTGCAGACACCGGCCCGGCGGGGACGCCGCCGGGCCGGAAACTGTTTTTGATTATTGGACGATGATCTTCCCGTCGGCAAAGTCCGTGATTACGCAGCCGCCTGCCGGGAATTGGTAGGTGTCACGCAAATCTTTTAAATGCAGCGTAACTTCACCGGGACTTTTGGAGACGATCCGGAGCGTATTGTCCTGCCAGTATACCTGCAGGTCGCTCTCCTGCTCGCCGGTCAGTGTGAAGTAGAAGTCGTCTGTACTTGGAAAGGATACTTGCCCAAACCATCCCCTTGCACTGTATGAAGCTACCTCACCCTTCAGACGGAAGCCAGTCGCTGTCAACTCCAGCCACTGATCATCTGCCTCATTCATCAGTTCGATTAGGAGATAAATTTTTATCGCTATCTACCCGCATCCATGCATTTTTGGATGTGACTTCAAAACGCAGCTTTTCCGTATCTGGAATCAGGTACTTTGGCATTGTAGCTGTAACACCCATTGGCCAGGTACTTTCACGCAGGATTTCCATCGTAGAATCCGCTGTTACCTCACCGTCAGCTCCTGTATGCAGGTATTTGCCTTCCGCGTTGTATAGCCAATTACTAATGTAGTAGGGAGAAACCCAGATGTTTGTCATCGGTTCCGATTTCTGCTTTGTGCAGCCGAACAGGAGAGAGGAAATGGCGATGACTGCAATCGTGAAAGCCAGTAATTTCAATATCTCGGGTTTTTCATGGGCATTTTCTCCTTCCGTTCCAATTGAACGTTTGACAAGTATTCCCTTCCGATATGTCCAACATATCACACCATAATGTTCCTGTCAATATTTTTTACAGAAAATATCCCGTAATTTTCAATAATATGCAGTACGGTAAATTGAAAAAGTCCCAGCAAAATCGTGACTGCCTTCCCGAGATTGCCACGGGCGCAAAAGCGCCCTCGCAATGACAAATCCGGCAGTCTCGCGGCGCTAAAACTGCCGCGGCCCAAAAGGCCGCGGCATGGGAAACGATATCAGCTAGTTGGCACGGCGCGGAACAACCGCTGCGCTTCGGGGGTAGAACAGGCGAAGCTGCCGTCGCCGCTGGACAGGATGCGGACCTGCACAGAGGTTAGCTCACCGGGCAACTCCGTTACACCGCGGCAGCTGACCGTGCCATCCCCGGCAAGCTGCAGGAGCTGAAGCCCCCAGCTGCCATTCACGGCAAAGCCGCAGCCGTTTGCAAAGCGGAGCTGATACAGCGCGCCGTCCGCAGCCGGGCGTGTGACCTCGTGCGTCTCGCCAGAGGCATAGCGCGTGAAAGCAGCCGCTGCGCCTTGCCGTTCTGCTCGACATATTGGCAGAGATGAGCGGGCCGTCCGCGGTCAGCCAGAACGAGTCCAGCTTCGCAGAACTCCGGCAGGGTGAGAGCGTCCCTGCGTGCCGTCGGCTATGGAGACGGTGCACAGGGTGACTTGGCCATTTTTGGCATAGGCATAGCAGAAGCGGTCACCGCAGACAGCAAGATCGCCGCCCATCGGCTCGGTGTTCGCATCAGCCTGCAGCAGCAGAGCATCCGTGCAGCCGTCATGGAGACGGTAGACGCCGAAAGCGCCTTCCTCTGTACGATAGCTGGCCAGAGCCTCGCCTTTGCCGGAGAAGGGAGCAGCCACTGCAGTTCACCGGTGAGCTCTACAAGGCTGCGCTGTGAGCCGCCGAAGTACATGGCCGCAAAACTGTGCGGGGTAGGCGTTGGTGTAGTCCAGCTGGAGGGCGAGAATGGCAGCATCTCCATCCAGCAGGGCTCCGCCGAAGTAGTTGCCGGGCGTCTCCGGGTTCCCAGACGGCAAGTGATTTCTGGGCATCGACATCGTAAATGCCGACTTGTTTTTGTCTCGTAGTAGGCGTAACCGCCGTCCTTGAGAGCAGCTTCTCCTCCTGCACATAGAGGATCCGGCTGCCGCGGGCATCAGAACGGAGACTTGCCCCTCCGTTACGGCGGGGAGAGTGAGTTCGTGGAAGATGTTGTTGGGAGTTTCAGCGCCGTCAGAGGCACCGGACGGGGAGGCGGAACAGGCGCACAGGAACAGGACAAGCAGAACCGGCAGCAAAGAACAGAGAATCGTTGAACGCTTCATGATATTTGATCCACTCCTTCCAATAGTAAGTCAGCAATTCCAAAGAAATGCAGGATATCTGCAACTTGAGTATACCATATGCAAGTGACTCCCACAAGACGTTTGAAACAAAAAAAAATAATACAGATAACATAGAAATTACTGCGGAAGATATATGTATATTGTGACTGTAATGCGTATAGAAGAACAGAGGGGGTTGGAATAAATGTGATACAAAAGAAACGATACAAATCACTACAATAATCAAAAATTAAATAACATGTATACTTTTTTACATAAGGAAAAAGAATGCGGATGGTGTATAAAAGGGCATAATAGGGAATTGCAGCGGAGATTGGTGTCGGCTGCCATTAAGATGATGGGAACCCAAAGCCAGTTTGCAACGGCGTTCCCTGAGCGCTGTAGGCAACTGCAGGTTTTGCGGACATTCAAAGCTTGTCATTCCTCGCAGTACCCATGTGGATAACACTGGCGAAACGTCGCCTGCGGCCTCCTCGCAATGACAAACCGGGGCTGGGGCTGAAGCCTTTTTAACGCCAGCCTGTACCATTCGTATCGTGAGTACCGCGCCGGGCCCGGCTGTCGCTCCCCTACAACGGCATGTGCGGTCGGCGATTGTGCCGCCAAACCTTCAGCCTGCATGGCGCTCACTGCCCGTAAAGGGCACGCCGCATCCGTAAGGCGGCAAAGCCGCCAACGGCTGCGCAGTGACCGCCGCTACAGACTGACTTTTGGTTTTGCCATTTTAACGGCGACCGGTACGAAACGGCAGTGCCTTCCAGAGATTGCCGACGGCCCTTCGGGGCCTCGCAATGGACGCTACATCGTCCTTTCTGCGCTGTACTGCGTGTTCGGTGTGCTGCTCATTGCGGTGCCCGATTTCTCCATGAAGCTGCTCGGCATTCTGGTGGGCTGCATGATGATCGGATTCGGCGCGGTGAAGCTGATGGGGTATTTTTCCCGCGATCTGTACCGGCTGGCGTTTCAGTTCGATCTGGCCTATGGGATCCTGCTGATCGTGCTCGGGCTGATTGTGCTTGTGCGTCCCGTGCAGCTTGTGAGCTTCTTCTGTCTGGTGCTCGGCATCTGCATTCTGGCCGACGGCCTGTTCAAGATCCAGGCGGCATCGGATTCAAAGCGCTTCGGCCTGCGGCCGTGGTGGCTGATCCTGACGCTGGCGATCGTGGCGTGTCTGGCCGGGCTGCTGCTCGTGTTCCGCCCGATGGACGGCGCGCGGGCGCTGCTGGTCCTGCTCGGCATCGCGATGCTGGCAGAGGGCATCCTGAACCTCTGCGTCGCGTGCAGCATGATCAAGATCATCCGGCACCAGCAGCCTGATGTTCTGGATGCGGAATTTTACGAGAAAAGAGGTTAAACCATGCGATTTTCCAAAGCGGTCGTGCGCGGCCGCGTCGCGATCCTGATCCTCACGGTGATCCTGATGATCCCGGCTGTGTTCGGCATGCTGGAGACCCGAATCAACTACGACATGCTCAACTATCTGCCGGACGATATGGACACCGTCATCGGGCAGAACGCGCTGCTGGAGGACTTCGGCAAGGGCGCATTCTCCTTCATCGTCGTGGAGAATATGCCGGAAAAGGACGTTGCCGCCCTGCAGGAAAAAGCTCCGAATCCGTCGAGCATGTGGAGACGGTCCTGTGGTACAACTCCCTGATGGACACGTCCATCCCGATGCAGCTTCTGCCCGACAAGCTCTATGACGCCTTCAACACCGGCGACGCGACGATGATGGCCGTGTTCTTCGACACCGCGACCTCCGCGGACGAAACCATGGACGCCATCCGCGAGATCCGCTCCATTGCGGGCAAGCAGTGCTTCGTGTCCGGCATGTCCGCTCTCGTGACGGATCTGAAGGACCTGTGCGAGCAGGAGGAGCCGATCTACGTTGCCATTGCCGTTGTGCTGGCGTGCGTGGCCATGATGGTCTTCCTTGACAGCTGGCTCATCCCGTTTGTGTTCCTTGCCAGCATTGGCGCTGCCATTCTGCTGAACCTCGGCAGCAACTGGTTCATGGGCGAGATTTCCTACATCACCAAAGGCACTGTCCGCCGTGCTGCAGCTGGCCGTGACGATGGACTATTCCATCTTCCTGTGGCACAGCTACAATGAGCAGCGCGCGATCTACCCCGATAAATGCGAGGCCATGGCTCACGCCATCAGCGCCACGCTGACGTCCGTCGTCGGCAGCTCCATCACGACAATCGCGGGCTTCCTGGCCCTGTGCTTCATGTCGTTCACGCTGGGCCGCGACCCTCGGCATCGTGATGGCAAAGGGCGTCCTGCTCGGCGTGCTGTCCTGCGTGACCGTTCTGCCGTCGCTCATTCTGCTGCTCGACAAGCCCCTGCAGAAGACGCGCCACCGTTCCATCCTCCCGAAGATGGACGGCGTGGCCATTCGGAGGGCGTGACGAAGGTGTTCCCGCTGTTCCTGGCGCTGTTCGTGGTGCTGGCTCCGGTGTTCTACTTCGCCTATGACAAGACGAACGACGAGGTGTACTACGACATGGGACAGTGCCTGCCGGAGGACATGGAGTATGTTATCGCAAACAGCAAGCTCTCCGAGGAGTTCGATATTGCCTCAACGCACATGCTGCTCGTGGACGCGTCCCTGCCGTCGAAGCAGGTGCGCAGCATGATCTCCGATATGGAGCAGGTGGACGGCGTGAAATACGTCCTCGGTCTCGAATCCGTCGTCGGCGCCGGCGTGCCGGAGGAGATCCTGCCAGTTCCGTCCGCTCTATTCTCAAGAGCGACAAATGGGAGCTGCTGCTCATCAACTCCGAGTACAAGGTCGCGAGCGACGAAGTGAATGCCAGATCGATTCGCTCAATGCCATTCTGAAGAAATATGATCCGACCGGTATGCTCATCGGCGAGGCCCCGTGCATGAAGGACATGATCGAAACCACCGGCCACGACTTCGAGGTAGTAAACGCGGTGTCGATCCTTGCGATCTTCCTCATCATCCTGCTCGTGGGCGCAGCATCTCGCTGCCGTTCCTGCTCATCGCCGTTATCGAGCTGGCCATTTTCATCAACCTCGGCCTGCCGCATTTCCTCGGCCAGTCGCTGCCTTTCATCGCCCCCATCTGTATCAGTACCATCCAGCTGGGCGCTACGGTGGACTACGCCATCCTGATGACCACCCGCTACAAGGCGGAGCGCCTTGCGGGCAAGGAGCAGCGGCCTGCCGTTATCACCGCGCTTTCGACGTCGATCCCCTCCATCATCGTCAGCGGCATGGGCCTGTTCGCCGCCACCTTCGGCGTGGCCATCTATTCCGACATCGACATCATCAGCTCGATGTGCATGCTTATGGCGCGCGGCGCCATCGTCAGTATGCTCTGCGTCATCCTCATCCTGCCGGCACTGCTGCTTCTGTGCGACCGGCTCGTGTGCGCCACGACGCTTGGCATGCGCCATTGCAATCATTCAGAAAACACGCGGAGAAGCAGGATGCTTCTGCCCGCTGAGAATCGAAGACAGGAGGAACGAAGATCATGACAAAGCCCGGATATAAAATTCTCTCCGGCTGCCTGTGCGCTGCGCTGATCTGCACGATCACCGGCGCGTCGGTCCATGCGGAGAATGGGGCGCTGCACGCCCCGCAGGATACGAAGGCGGCCTCCGCTGCGGCGGAGGAGCGCGCCTCGAAGGAAGAGACCGTTTATGTCATCGCCGGAGCCGACGGCAAGCAGCAGAGCGTGATCGTCAGCGACTGGCTCAAAAATCCGAACAAGGAAACGAGCCTGCAGGACGTCTCGGACCTGACGGACATCGAGAACGTCAAGGGCGACGGACCGCGAACGGCACGAGCCTGACGTGGGATGCGCAGGGCAATGACATCTACTATCAGGGCAAGAGCGAAACGGAGCTGCCCGTGACCATGAACATCAGCTACCAGCTCGACGGCAAGGACATTGCCCCGGCCGAGCTGGCGGGCAAGAGCGGCAAGGTGACCATCCGCTTCGACTATGAGAACCACTGCACGACGACCGCGACCGTGGACGGCAAGGAGGAGACGCTCTATGTCCCGTTTGCCGCGCTGACCGGTATGCTGCTGGACAACGAGCACTTCACGAACATCGAGGTCACGAACGGCCGCGTTGTGAATGACGGCTCGCACACCGTTGTCGTCGGCATCGCCTTCCCGGGACTGCAGGACGACCTGAACATCGAGCGCGATACGCTGGAGCTGCCGGACTATGTCGAGGTCAGCGCCGACGTGACGAACTTCGCACTCGACACGACCCTGACGCTCGCGACGAACTCCGTCTTCAGCGCGCTGCAGGACAGCGACTTTGAGACGGTCGACGACCTGAAGGCATCCTTCGCCAAGCTGACCGACGCCATGCAGCAGCTCCTCGACGGCTCTTCCGAGCTGTATGAGGGCCTTGAGACCCTGCTTGAGAAGTCTCAGACGCTCGTGGACGGCGTCGGCACGCTGAACAACGGCGCTGCCGCCCCTGAAGACCGGCGCGGGCAGCCTGAACGCAGGCGCTGCGGAGCTGGCAAATGGCATGCAGACCCTGAACGGCGGCCTTTCCACCCTGTCCGGCCAGAGCGCAGCCCTGAATGCGGGGCGCGCAGCAGGTGTTCCAGTCTTTGCTGGCCGCTGCCACGACGCAGATCAATGCAGCGGGCCTCAGCATCCCGCAGCTGACGATCGGCAACTATGCCGAGGTGCTCAACGGCGCGCTGGCTTCTCTTGATCAGACCGCCGTTTTGAGCAGGCTTATCAGACGGCTCTTGCCAAGGTAACGGCTGCTGTCAATGCACAGGAAGCGACCATCCGCGCGGCTGTTACTGCCGCCGTGCAGCAGAATGTGACCGAGCAGGTCACGGCTGCGGTCCGTGAGCAGGTCACGGCGAAGGTCCTTGCGGCCATGGGCCTGACCCCGGAGACGTATGCGGCCGGTATTGCCGACGGCACGATCTCGGAGGAGCAGCAGGCACAGATCGAGGCTGCGATCAACGCCCAGATGGCCTCCGACGATGTGCAGGCGCTCATCTCCCAGCAGGCCGCCGCGCAGATGGCAAGCGCCGATATCGCGGCCCTCATCGACCAGCAGACTGCGGCGCAGATCCAGACGCTCATCGACCAGAACATGAATTCTCCCGAGGTGCAGGATCAGATCACGGCTGCTCTGGAGCAGGCAAGCTCCGGTGCAGCCAGCATCAGCGCCCTGAAATCCCAGCTTGACGGCTATTATCAGTTCTATGCCGGCCTGCAGGCCCTACACCGGCGGCGTGGACAGTGCGGCCGCAGGCGCTGCGAAGCTGCAGAACGGCGCAGCCAGTCTGCAGAACGGCGCTTCCAGCCTCTATGCCGGTGCAAGCCGGCTGGCAGACGGCACGGCGACGCTGAGCAGCGGCGCATCCGCCCTCATCGACGGCGTGACGGCGCTGCGCGACGGCGCGATGCAGCTATCCGACGGTCTGAAGCAGCTCAATGAAGAGGGCTTCCAGAAGCTCGTCGACGCCATGGACGGCGATGTGGAGCCGCTGCTGGAGCGCGCCCGCGCACTGGCCGGTATCTCCGGCGACTACCAGACCCTATTCCGGCCTGGACGCCGCAATGGACGGCAGCGTGAAGTTCATCTACCGCACCGAGGCCATTGGCTGAGTCAAACAGACGACCCCCTTTCGCACGACCGCCCGGCGGGAGCAAAGCTCCCACCGGGCGGTGTTTTTGTTGTTGGAGGAGGCTGCCGCTGCCCGCAGGCCATCGTTACAATGGAACGCACCGATTGCGTCTGCAGCGGCGTTCCCTGAGCGCCCAGCAGGGGGGCATTCAACGGCAGAAGACCGCTGGTGCACCAAGGCACTACCTGACGTGTCATTGCGAGGAGCGAAGCGACGCGGCAATCTCACAGTACCGGTTGAATTGCCAGGAAAGCTACCGGTGAAATCGTAGGTGCCTCCCCGAGATTGCCACGTCGGCCGTTGGCCTCCTCGCAATGACAAATCCGGGAACCTGTGCGGTCGACGGAGTGCGTGGGAATTTGCAGATGTGCATGGCGCTCAGGGAACGCCGCTGCAGACGCAATCGGTTTGTGCGTTTTATCGGCGGTCTGTACCGATCGTTCGCTCGTCGCCGGTATTTCTGTCGGCCGGTCAGGGGAACTGCTCCATGACTGGCGCGACGAATTCGCGGGCGAGGCTGCCTGCGCCGGTATGCTGCAGGAAAACGACATTCAGCTCGTGCCGTCCGGTGAGCGGGGACAGGTGAAGCTGCCGATCTCCGGGCTGCCGCGCACCACGGCTTCATAGAGAAAGCTGATGCCGCAGTTCGCCGCCGTCAGCGCGCGGATGACGGGAAAGCTGCTGATGCAGATCGTCCGGGAGAAGGCCGCCGTGCTGTAGCTCACCTGCATCAGCTCGCGCTCGAGGATGCTGCGCGTGCCGGCCCGGCTCCCGCAGCAGAAGCGTTTCGCCCAGCAGCTCCTCCGGCGTGACGCGCCGTCCGGCAAAGCGGTGTCCGGCCGCGCAGATGCCGATATACGGCTCCTCCCGCAGCAGGAAGCTGTCATAGCGGCGCTTGTCGAAAATGCCCTCCACGACCACAAAATCCAGCTGCCCCGCCTCGAGCTGCCCGAGCAGGCGCGTCGTGTTGTCCACGGTGAACTGCAGCTCGTGCTCCGGCGCGCGGACAAAGCTGCAGATGGCGGGCGGGAGGATATAGTCGCCGATGGTCTTCGTCGCGCCGACGCGGAGAGTTTTGCGCGGAGCGGCGTGCAGCGCACGCTCCAGCTCCTGCTCCTGATAGCGCTGCGAGATGGCGAAGACCTCCAGCGCGCTGCCGGGGGCGGTCTTCCTCAGTTTCCGCCCGTCATAGGAAAACAGGCGGACGCCGTAGGACGCCTCCAGCGACTGGATCTGCTTCGTCACGGCGGGCTGCGTCAGGTGCAGCGCCTCAGCCGCGCGGCGGTAATTCATCGTCTGGCAGACAGCCAGAAATGTCTCGAGCCTCCGGTCCATGAATGCCCTCCTTGATAACGACATGGAATCGTTTTATTCTAAAGAATAATTTTATTTTATCACACGGGCGTGCTATAATGCAATCGCTACAGAAAAAAAACGGAGGGTTCTTATGAAAACGATCTGGAAAATGGTGCCCGGTCTGGCAATGGCGCTCGTCATTGCGGCCGCGGCCAAGGGACTGGAGTATCTCGAGGGGCTGGCGGGCCTGCACCTCATCGGCGCGTCCGTCATTGCGCTGTTCATCGGCATGGTCATTAACCGCTTCTTCAAGCCAAACGCGGTCACGTCGCCCGGTATCCGCTTCACGTCCAAAAAGGTGCTGAAGTTTGCCATCATCCTGCTCGGCGCGAGCCTGAACATCATGACGGTGCTGAAGGTCGGCCGCTTTTCGCTGACGGTCATGCTTTTCACGCTGGCCACCTGCTTCGGCGTCGGCTACTTCATCGGAAAAGCGCTGGGCCTCAACTGGAAGACCAGCAGCCTCATTAACGCCGGAACGGGCATCTGCGGCGGCTCTGCCATCGCGGCCATTGCGCCCGTCATTGACGCGACGGATGTCGACGTTGCCTACGGTATGTCCGCGACGTTCCTGTTCGACATGGCGATGATCGTGCTGTTCCCGATCCTCGGCCGCTGGCTCGGCCTGTCCGACGCCGCCTACGGCCTCTGGGCCGGAACGGCCGTGAATGACACGTCGAGCGTCGTGGCGGCGGGCTATGCCTTCAGCGAGCAGGCGGGCGATTTCGCCACGATGGTGAAGCTGACGCGCACGCTGGCGATCATCCCGACGGTGCTGATCTTTGCTCTCATCGGCATGCATGTGAAAAAAGAAGGAAGCGGCGGGCGACCCGTCGGCCGTCAGGGTCAATATGAAGTCCGTCTTCCGTGGTTCATCCTCGGCTTCCTCGCGCTGTGCGGCGTGAACAGCCTCGGGTACATCCCGGCTTCCGTCGCCTCCGTGCTCAAGGATATCAGCAAGTTTCTCATGGTCACGGCATTGGCTGCCATCGGCCTGAACACGAGCTTCTCCGACATGCGCAGGGCGGGCCTGAAGCCAATGCTGCACGGCTTTATCATCTCTCTGCTCGTCGTGCTGGTCGCCATCGCAGTCGAATATGCCATCGGCGTTGCGCCGAGCGGTACGCTGCTTTGAAAGTATATAAAAATCCGCGCTGTCCTGCTGTAGGATGGCGCGGATTTTTTATGCGATCCGTTTTTTCCTTCCACTTTCCGGTGCGGTAATGTGCGAAGGAGATGACAAAGTTTGCCAGCCAGCCGACCGGCACGGCGTACCAGACGATCTCGACGCCCCAGAGCGGCGCGCAGAGCCACGACAGCAACACGCGGATGGCCAGGTTGACGAGGTTGGCGATCGTGAACATTTTCACGTCGCCCGCGCCGCGCAGGATGCCGTCTACAGCCATTTTGAAGCCGATGAAGCAGAAGAAAAAGCCGATGAACTGCAGATAGTGCTCGCCGGTCGCCACGGTCTCGGGCGAGGGGGCGGCATCGAGGAACATGGCGATGATCGGCGTGCGGAACAGCTCCAGAAGGACGCACAGCAGCACGGAGATCAGCACGATCATCCGATTGGCCGCGCGGTAGCCCTGCGGCACGCGCTCCGGCTTCTCCGCGCCGATGTTCTGCGCCGTGTAGGAGGACAGGGCATTGCTGATGGCGGCCATGGGCACGATGCACAGCGATTCGATGCGCGCCGCAGCGGAAAAGCCCGCGAGGATCTGCGTGCCGAAGCCGTTGACCACGGACTGCACGAGCATCATGCCGATGGAGACCGTGGACTGCTGCAGGATGGACGGCAGGGCCACGCGCGTCATAGCGCGCAGCTCTCCGAAGCGGAACAGACCGTTCGAGCGCTCCGGGATGCGCCGCAGCTCCAGCAGGAACACGCCGAACGACAGCACGGCGGACAGGCCCTGCGCCAGAAACGTGGCATAGGCTGCGCCGGGCACGCCCCCCGGTGCAGCACGGCGACGAAATACCAGTCCAGCACGACATTCAGCAGCGAGGAAAAAATCAGGAAATACAGCGGGATGCGCGATTTTCCGAGCGCATTGAACAGGGAGGACAGGATATTATAGAGAAAGAGAAAGGGCAGACCATAGAAATAGATGTTCAGATAGGTGACTGCGATCTCCAGCGCGTCGGGCGGAGTCTTCAGGGCGGTCATGATCTGCTCACTGCACAGCAGCCCGACGCCAGCCAGCAGGACGCTGACGGCCAGAAACGTCAGCAGGGCGGTGTAGACGGCGGACTTCATGCGGGCAAAGCGCTTCGCGCCGAAATGCTGGCTGATGATGACGGAGGCGCCGATGCCGCCGCCGATGGCCACGCAGATGAAGATCGTTGTGAGCGCGGAGGACGCGCCGACGGCGGCCAGCGCCGCTTCGCCGTTGTAGTGGCCGACGATCGCGGAGTCCACGATGGTATAGGCCTGCTGGAAGAGGTTGCCGACGATCATCGGCAGGGAGAATTTCAAAAGCGCCCGCGCGGGCCTTTCGGTGATCAGATAGTCGGTTCCGGGTTTTCAGGACAGTCGCTTCCTTCCGCAGGTAATCATTCCTTCATATTGTACCGAATGCGGAGAGAACTGTCAAGCCGGAGCCCGATCATGCACACCGTCTATGATCCTGATGAAAAAAAGGATTGATTTTTGCGGGAATATTTGATATTATTGAATCGATAAAATTATATCGAATAAAACGGATCGATGGAAAGGAGTACAGAATATGTTAAACGGAAAAATTGCGATCGTGACCGGCGGAACGCGCGGCATCGGGCTTGCCGTTGTCCGGACGTTCCTGCACAATGGGGCAAAAGGTGGCGCTGTTCGGCAGCAGGGAGGCCTCCGTGCAGAGAGCGCTGACGCAGCTGCGGGAGGAGCAGCCGGACTGGCCGGTGATGGGCCTCTGGCCCGATCTGACGGACTATGCCGCCGTGGAGCGGGCGGTGCAGGAGGTCGCGCAGACCTTCGGCGGGGTGGATATTCTGGTGAACAATGCCGGCATCTCCGCGCGGGAGCCGCTGGCGGATTATTCGCCCGAGGCGTTCCGGAAGCATCATGGACCTGAATGTCACGGCGGTGTTCCACGGCTGCAAGGCCGTCGAGCCAATCATGCGCGCGCGGCAGGGAAGGGCTGCATCATCAACACCAGCTCCATGGTCAGCCTCTATGGTCAGCCGAGCGGCGTCGGCTATCCCACCAGTAAATTTGCCGTCAACGGCCTGACACGCAGCCTAGCCCGGGAGCTTGGCCGTGCGGGCATCCGCGTCAATGCGGTCGCGCCCGGCGTCACGCGGGCGGATATGGTCGCGGCCCTGCCGCAGGAGTTGGTCGACCGCATCAGCGCGCCCATCCCGCTCGGCCGCATGGGCGAGCCGCAGGAGGTCGCCAACGCCTATCTGTTTCTCGCCAGCGATCTGGCAAGCTATGTAACGGGTGAGATCCTGTCCGTCGACGGCGCAGCGCAGACCTGAGCGGAAAGCTGCCGGGGTGATACTTGATCCGGAAGCCAGAATAAAAAACAGCCCCTGCGCTGCCGGTGGGGAAAGAGTCCGGCAGCGCAGGGAAGTCACGCCATCCCGCGCTGCAATGGCTGCGGGAGAACGGCCGGGGCCCGGCTTTTGGCAGGTCCTGCGCCGCGTGCGATGCCTCTTCGCCTGCGGGCAGGGGAGCAGGACCCCTTCATCCTATATATGTCTTCAGAAACGCATTCCTGACAGGTTTTTTTCAAAAAAATTTGAAAAATTTTTTCGGAAGAGTTCTGTAACAGGATGTAAAGCGATTTCGGGAACAGGAATGCGGGCTCGTTTTTCTGCTGGGAGGCAGCAGAAGCGCTAAGGGAGCGGTTCCGTGCAGGCGATTTGCTCATTGACAAAACAGCAGTCTGGTCAGGCTAACAACGAACAGATAATTGTTGCCATTCTTCCGGACGTAGGCTCCAATATAGGACCGCGTTAAGTCAATGCTTGCCTGTACGTTCTTCTCAATGGTGAGGCTGTGAGATATATTGTAATACCAGTTGTCGTAGGTGTGCTTTTCCTGCGGTGTGATCACGTCACCACCCAGAATGACCAGATTTTCAGAGTGTGCGTATTCCAGCACATCCGAATATCACAGACGTGCCATGCAAGCTCGCCCCAATATGTTTCCGCGCCTTCTGCAGCAATTGCGGCGGATAGTATTGAAATGTCATAGCAGCCTCCGGCAAACGAAAATGATATCAATACAGCGCTCTCATCAGGGCTTCCGGTGCAAATTGAAAGCTGATCAGCATTGTTACCAGAAAGGAAATCGCAATCGAAATGATAAAGAAAGAGACCGATCGTCCACGGTGGAACGCGGCTGTACTTTCCAGCTTTTTCCACGGCAGAACGCGAAGCGGGAGCCAGTGCGCCAGTGCAAGCACGAGCAGGACTACAAGCACCCAAAGAGGCAGCAGTCGGAAGGTCCCAACCGCAGAAAGGGTGAATTCCAGCCGCAGGAGCGGCGTGTAAAGAAGTCCACAACCAATGCTGAACGCCAGCAGTAGAATCAGCTGCACGATGCGCTGCAGCATCGTGGGCACATATCTCGCGCCGCAGTGGCCGCAGGAAAGGGCCAGATGGAAACGATTTGTCAGAAAGAAGCTGAATGAGAGCGGGATATTCCGCTTGGCGGAGCATTGCGGGCAGCTGCTTAATTCCATAAGAATCCCTTCTTTATCGCATCAGGGCCGTCACGGCAAACACCAGCAGGGACAGCCCCAACGCCGTGAGCATGGACCAGACGATCGTGGGCAGCAGATATTCCTGCTGTTCCAAGGGCTTATTTCCGGAAATCGGACGCCACGTTCCGAAGCGGCGAAGCAAAATTCCGACAAAGGCATACTGCAGAAAGGCAAGCAGGAATAACACAATCGTTGCCACCGGAGAGTGCCAGCTGTTGCTCAAGTAAAAAAACTCACCCAAAACCACAGACAGCAGTTCAGAGTGATGATCACTCCCGATTTGGGCGATGGAACATAACGCGTTCCGCATTTTGTGCACTGCACGACCGTTGCAAATGAGTTAAAAAGCAGTGTTCCTGTGCAGGAAATGGGTCCCTGCGTTTCCTCCGGTTCGCATTTGGGACAATAATCCAGTTCCAGATCAACTTCGCGCATGTGGGGCCTCTCTCATCCTATGTAGATATCGTGTTTTCACAATTTTGCAGTTTTCTGAGATTCTCCTCCCATACCTCGTCCCCAAGCGCCTGCGCGCACAGAAGGCTTTCCGCGATCGCCCGATGGAGCGCCGCCGAGTTCTGAAAAGCCTGCAGCCTTCGAGGATGAGAAAAAGCGCCCGGCCAATTCATGTCGCGCAGCCATGCCAACAGGTTTTCCAAACAGGCGTCTAATTCCGCATCCGACCGCATTGCCAGAGCTTTTGCGCAATTGTCCCACACGTTTTTGTTGTAGTGCTCCGTGCAGGGCTGCAAAAAGACTTGAAAGTTTTCCACCTGCGCCGCCTGCGCAAGTCCGGCGGCCTGCTCCTCGGCGCTGTTGTTCCAGTCCAGCATCCCCATGATCACATCGATCTCTGTCATTTTTACATCCTCCGGTGCTCACACGAACCACACCGGGCTGAGCGCAATTGGGGCCACCATGCCCGTTCCTTCAAAAGCGCGGGTTCTGCCGAGCGGGGAATAGTACAGGCTTGCCCCTGCCGTTCAGCCACGCGGTACTGACCTTTACGCGCCAAACCGATTCGCCGAGCTTCCGAAAGCACAGCTTTACCTCCGGTGGCTGGGAATAGTCGGAAAAGCGCTTTTTTTCGCTTTCCGGCAGCGCAGCAAACAGCGGCTCTGTGATCTCAGCGGCCCTTGCAGCGCAGTCCACCGGTGCGTTCTCCTCCGGAACGAAATACAATGGACCGATTTGAGCGCCTGCTCCCCGGAATTTCCGCGGCAGCGTCGTTCCGAGATAGCGGATCGGCATGGCGGAAAGCTGCTGGCATACGTTCTCAAGCTGTGCCTGATTCCCACGCAGGTAGCGCCGCGTGATGCCCTTTGCGCCAGATCATGAATGACGCGGCAAGTGTGATCCAGAATGCGGCCCGGTCGGCAAAATACCAGAATACGACCGCGTTATGGATCTCAATGTCCACATGAAAGGGGGAAAGGATCGGCAGGATGGCCCGAAGCAGCACATAGCTGCCGCCGATGGCGACCATCAGCACAAAGGGAATCCGTCTCAGGGCGAGCTTCATCGCAGGGTGTGCTCCTTTCTTTCTGTCGGAGGTTACGGCTGCGGGGAGGGGGGCATACGGCGTTGTCAGCGACGGAAAAAGCAGATCAGCGCAAAATAGGCAAAATAGAAAGTCAAAGAAATGCCAAACCAAATGAAAATCCGCTTTTGGTCTTTTTCGGTCGCTGCGAAACTGCAGCTGTTTGGCTTTCAGACCCGTGGGAAACTCCTGCCACCGCCCGAAGGTCAGAATGGCACGCTCGATCAGCTCGCTGATCGCGAAGAGTGACAAGCAGGTGAGCAGAAGCAGAACGAAAGCCAGATATGCCGGACCGTCAGTCCTGACAGCCAGGTTGAGGAGCCAGATAAGGATCGGAAAATACGCTGCAGCGGGAAGCAGAAAAAGGCCGTTCCGGTACCAGTACCACAGCTTCGGCGGGCGGATCAGCTCGCCGCAGATCGCGCAGCGGCCGTACCATACGTCCTCCAGAAAAATGTCCTGCCCGCGCCGAAAACGCGTTTTCGCGTCGGAATGCTCGTCCTTTGCGGCAGGGATATGCCGATGCTCCATATGCTGCACGCCCCTCTTGTGGTTAATATAATGTTACGAGTTGCAAAAAAACAAAATGCATCTTAAAATTAGTGTATCATAATCGCATAGAAAAGAAAAGATATCTTTGAAATTAATCGAAAAAAATATTTTTTGAGAGTGCCTTTTCACGTTAATGACCCGCGGCGGCAGAATTGCAAAACAAAATGCTTCAAAACTCTATTTGCGATTCTGAACGCAGCGAGATCCCGAAGGACTTTTTTTGGCAAGCTGAAGACCCCTGCGCAGCCGGGGGAAAGAGACCGGCCGCGCAAGGAGACCCCGCCGCCTTGCCTGCCCGGGTGTCAAAACCGCGGGAAGGACGGCGGGGAAAAGAAGGGCGGTTCCGATATCCGCGCGGCCCTGCCTCGTGGCCTGCGCGGGTACCCACACTCGATGCCCTTCACCCTATATATGTCTTCAGAAACGCATTCCTGACATGTTTTTTCAAAAATTTCAAAAATTTTTTAGACAGATGCGCGATAAATATCATTACAAAGCATACGTCGCATTCCAAATGCGGAAAAACTGCACGGAATGCAGAAGCAACAATTCTGGGAGTCCTATTCAATATCCGATATGGCCTCGGCCTGTATCCGGACGATCCTATCCTCCGTTGCCGCAAAAAGGCAGCTTCAGTATGGATGCACGCTCTAAGTTTATCATGATTTCCTTAGATAGAATCAAGAACGATATCTTCTGGTTAATGGATCAAAAACTGGGCCATTTCACGGACTGGAGCAATTGTCATTTGAAGCTCTGTACCGGTGAGACCTGCAAGACCAAGATCGTGATCCAGCGGCATTCTGCCAATAATCGCTCCATGTTTACCGACTTCCTCTTCCATCATCGGCGCAGTTTCCTCGGTCACCTTATTCAGGCAAAACCAGATGGGCTTGCCGATGCTCGTGCTTAAATCTGCAATTTTGGCAGATAGCCGCAGGGATTCAAAGGATGGGTCTACGATCATCAGAATGCCGTCCACGGAGTTATCCGTACCCCTGCCAAAATGCTCCACACCGGCTTCCATATCCAGCAGTGCAATTTCATCCTCCGCAAGGGTCAGATGAGCAACAAACTGCTCCAGAATGCTGTTCATGGTACAGGCACAGCCCTCATTGGCTTTGTGAATCTTTCCGCTGGACATGAGCTTTACTCCGCCTTTTTCACTGTAATATTCCTCTGGGATATCTGCCATGGTGAAATCTTCGGAGAAAAAACTTCTTGGCAAAGGCAGAAAGCTTCATAGAGTCCAGAATGCCGGAGGTCATCATGGTTTTGAAGGCTTTATCCTTGCCGCCAAAATATTCGGTAAAATCTCTGGGCAACTCGACACCCAACTGACGGTGCAGACCGAAATTGATTCATCGGAGTCCACTACCAGCACCTTTTTTCCATGCGAGCCAATTCTTTTGCAAGGAGTGTAGTCACGGTGCTTTTTCCGCAGCCACCCTTGCCGCATACGGTTATTTTCATCAAAACTCCTCCCATGTCTTGAGAATCTCTAAAATCGCTTCTTCGTAATTGTCGCCAAACTCCTCACTACGACCTGCGATGCGAACATTGCTCTGTGCGCCACGCTCTGGTTCGGGAAATTCCCAAATATGATAGTGAAGCCCACGATGGTCAAATTCAATACTGGCGCAGTCATCCTCTTCCCAGTATTGAAAGGAAGGTGACGCTCTTTCAGAAATTGTTGAATTCCGGCTAAACGCATTTCATATCTCCAATGGGTGTGGACTGTTCAATGATATTGCCGCATTCGGTGCAGACCGAATCGGTGCAGACCACACCGTCCTTGACAAACACCTCAACGCTGTCTCCACATTGCGGACATTCCACTTCCAGAATTGTGATGGCATTTCTGGCTTCCTGACAGTTGATCATTTCTGTACCTCTTTCTCCTTCATAACACCTAAAATAATTTCTACGATCTCCGTTAAATCGTAGACGGAAAATGCCGCCGGGAAATTACTGGAAAACAGGATCTGACTGGACGCAGGAAATTCCTCGTCTCCCTCCCATAAAAGAAAGCGGATATAAAGATTGTCAAACAGCTCCAATTCAACCGCGGCATCTCCACCGGGGACCAGAATTCCTCCCAGCTTGACAGCCGCTTCCTTGAAATCCGGAATCCGCCCCGAATAGATCCTGAGCAGCCGCTGGATGCACCTTCCGCGAAAAAACGTCATAGTACAGTTCCCCGGATGGAAATTCCCGGTAGGACTTAAACTCCCCATCCGGGAAATATACAGTGGAATAGAGCAAATACCGCAGAAGAAGAATTCGTGCCTTGGGGTTTCTGCCAAAAGGTTGTCCTCCGAATCAACGGGGTTAATCTGGAAATCTGAGCAGCGGGCGATATGTCTGACCCAAAAAATAGAAGGTGAATTCTTTGCGCAGGGGATCATATGGAATTCCTAAACGGCGGCTGATTTTGTATGGGTCTGTTTTTCAAATGCTTCCAAATAGTATTCCAACGGTTTTTCCGTCAGGTTGTTTCTACCATATTGATCCAGATAGTTGATTTTTTCCATGGTCCTATTCCTTTACAGTCCGATGTTCTGTAAAATGCGCACCAATGCCATCCGCACAGGGGAATCCTCCGGCAGCTGAACCGTGGGTTTTCCGTCGCAGTCATAGCGATAAACCTCATCACTCTGAGGTACTACGCCAAACAGGTGCAGCCCCTGCTTCTGAATTTCGTCCATGGTGCCGGCATCCAGTTTGCCATCCGGCGCACGGTTTACGATCAATCCCATCTGCTTGGGCTTGAAGTTCAGCTCCTGCATCAGTGCCGCGATCCGCCCCGCCGCCTGAACGCCCCGGCGGGAGCAATCACTGACCAGAATTGCCACATCCATGGTGGGAAGCAGCCCACGGCTAATATGCTCCATGCCCGCTTCGTTATCCACCACAAGATAAGGGTAGTTTGCTTGCAGTCGCTGAATTTGGGTCTGCACCAATCCATTCACAAAGCAATAGCAGCCCTGGCCCTGGGTGCGGCCCATGACCATCAGGTCAAAATCCTTTTCCTCTGTAATGGCATCCTCCAGCCGCATTTGCAGGTAGTCACCCCTTGGCCATGCCCGCAGGAATGGGAGAATTTAGTGACATTCCTGCCCGTTCGATTCCTCCCGGATTTCTCCCAGGGTGGGCGGAGCTTCCACACCCAGCACCTCGTTCAGATTGGAATTGGCATCCGCATCCACCGCAAGAATGGGTGTTTTGCCGTTCTTACACAGGTATTGAATCATCAGACCGGTCAGCGTGGTTTTTCCGACGCCGCCCTTTCCGGCTACAGCAATAATCTTCGCCATAGTTTCCTCCTCATGTTGTTAATTGGTAGACATCCTGTTGACTTTTGTTTCAATATCATTATACTGATTGTCAGCAGATTAACAATAATCAGATTCTGGAAGCTGTGCAGAAACAAAACAGTTTCCAGAATCTGTTGAGGAAGGTGTCATATTTTGCAGCGAAAAGAAATCAACACCAAAGATCGCCGGACGAAGTATACGCGCAGTGTCATTCGGGAGGCTCTGATGGGACTTTTGCGGATCAAGCCCTATTCCAAAATTACCGTGACGGAGCTCTGCCGCCTGGCAGACATCAACCGAGGAACCTTTACATCCACTATTTTGATGTAGATGATGTGCTGGACGACATTGTGACGGAGTCCTTCTCGGACGTGAGTCAAACCATAGGTCATGTACTGTGTCCCCAAAAAGAAACCTGTACCTATCCGTTTTGCCAGAAGGTACAGGAGAATAAAAGCTTTGGCCCCTGTTTATGGATGAGACTGTCTCGGAAAGGATCATAAAACAACTGGCGGGCAAAAAGCAAGGAAGGCTTTTGTCAGTTATCTGATGCAGCACAGCGATTTGACCTTTGAGCAGGCAGAGAGCATTTTCTATTTCCAGATTCACGGCTGCCTGACCATTAACCGGCTGATGCTTCAGAACAATTGCCGGGACTGGCACAACGTACAACAGACCATTGACCGGTTCATTCGGGCAGGCCTACAGGAGTTTTTGCAAGATGGAGAATAATAGACAGTTTGAATTGATGCGCTCTGCCGCCAGGCAGAAATTGGAAGGCGCAGACCCTGTTCAGCTTTCCGTACTGACCGGACTGTGCTGGGATGGAAGGACATTTGACACGGAAACCTTGGGAATCCCTATATTCGGATCAGTTGGCCGGAATGTCAGATTTCTCCGGCACTGGAGATGTGGCACGACCTGACAATTTTGCAGTATCTGGCAAATACGAAAGGCACTGCGCTCATGGGGAAATTCCTTGCCCTGAGCGAATTTCGCCCGGCGGCTTGGCAAAGGGTACAAGCTTTGACCGGGATAATGACCGTATTATCAGCCGGATTGGTCTGCATGACCCTCAGGCAATCCGGGAAGCCGTTGCGAAGCTGGGTGGAACAGAACTGCAGGAAAAATCTGATTTGTCCTTTTTGTTTTCTTTTTGCCCCACATTCCGATAAAGTTCAATTTGTGGCTGCCGGACGAAGAATTCTCTGCTTCCGGAAAAATCCTTTCGATGCTTCCGCAGAAAACGATCTGCAAATTGAAGCCGCCGGAACGGCAGCGGCAATTTGTCTTTCACTTTTGGAAAGAGTCATAGAATAAAAGAATTGAGATATTAAGCTGGCCTTGACGCGCCTTCCATTTGTAATGGCTGGAACGGTTGATCCCCATGACTCTGCATAGAAAATCTACTGGATATTTTACTTTGAGTTCTTCGAGAACTTCGTAGTCTTTCCGCTGCCAGTAACGTATTCCCTGTTTGCACCAGCTCCTTCCACCCAGTACCCTTTTTAGCCTCGCAATTTTACTTCCTGCTTTGCTACCATAAGTCGCAGACGCTCCACTTCTGTCAGTGACTTGCTCCTATGCAGTGCTGCATATGGATTGCCATTGTGCGGTTCCAGAGCATCCTCGCCTTCCTTCAGATATTTCTTGACCCATGCTTCCACAAGAGCATTTCCTATCCCATATTTCTCTCTCAATCTGTCCGAGAGGCATATGCTCACCCAGATGCAGACGTACATACTTCATTTTCTCATCTTTGCTATCTGGTTTGGGAATCTCAACTCGTCTTACTGGAGACGGAGTATACTTTCCGCGATAAATGCGGTCGGTTAACTCTTGTGGATACCAAAGTCCGTTCTGTTCGTTGTAGATGTGCTTCTCCATTTTGTAATCCTCCAATGTGATTGATTTTACCCACAATTCAATCATTCCGGCTGATTACAAAAGCCGAAGGAGGCCACTTCCTTATGAAGTGCCTCCTTCCGGCCAGTGGTTTTTTCGTAATAAATTAAAAATCGGTAAGTTTCGACAGAAACTTACCGATTTTTGGTCCGATGACTGGATTCGAACCAGCGGCCTCTTGAACCCCATTCAAGCGCGATACCAAACTTCGCCACACCCGGATTTCATTTTGCCTAGATATCATAGCACATCCGGACGAAATTTTGCAAAGCACTATTTTGGCTTTTGCAGACGACGCCGCGGCATTCATGATAGAGAAGGTCGATCATGTCAGCCGTTAAGAACCAGCCTTCGCCCGCGCGGTTGCCGAGCGAAAGGTACTGGGAGGCGCGCTTGGCCATCTTCTCGATGCTGGTGATCTCATGGAAACGCTGCGATTTCTTCACTGCTTTTTCGAGCGGCTTCCGATACCATTCGAAGAGGTAGCGGGAGAAGGTATCCTTCAGGTCTTCCTTCATGGTGCCGTCCATGTATTTCCTCTGGAAACGGCTGTCGAGCGAGCCATAGAGGAAGAAATCGAGCATGCCGCTCGCCTCGGCTTCGCCGCCATTCGCTTCGATGGTACGGACGATGTCGTTGCTGGCGATGGGACTGAACTTGACGTAGATCTCCCCGACGATGCCGATGCGCGGACGGCGCGGCAGGTCGGAAAGCGGCAGGCGGTCGAAGTCCTGGATGATGCCTGCGATATTCTTTTTATACGATGCGTAGGACTCGCCGGAAAGGATGGCTTCGATGCAGCGCTTCTGCCAGCTGCGGCAGAGTGTCTCGGCGCTGCCGGGCACTTTCTCATAGGGGCGTGTGCGGTAGAGGCACTGCTGCAGGGCATCACCGTAGATGACAGCCTGAATCATGCGCCGTCCCATCGAAAGAGAGAAATGGAAGCCGGGCTGGGGCTCGAAGCCATGGGTATTGAGAGAAAGTACGGGGATTTCCGAAAGCCCCGCTTCGTCCAGTGCTTTGTGCAGGAATCCGATATAGTTCGAAGCACGGCACATGCCGCCCGTCTGGGACAGCATGACCGCCGTTTTGGAAAGATCATATTTCCCCGATGTAAGGGTACGCATGAGAGAGCCGATGGTGATGATCGCCGGATAGCAGGCATCATTATTCACACAGGCGAGCCCCTTGTCGATATCCTCATGGATCGGCGGAATGATCTCGATGTGGTAGCCTTCCCGCTGGACTGCGGCTTCGATGAGTGGGAAATGAAGGGGCGACATTTCCGGCGCCAGGATGGTGTAGTCCTTATCGCGCTTCATCGCTTCCGTGAAGACCGCCTTCGGATACTCGATCGGCTTCGCGCTTCCCGTCTCTTCGCCGCGCTCCTCGATGGCTGCCTTGAGCGAACGCAGACGGATGCGTACAGCCCCCAGATTCAAACTCTGGTCGATCTTGAGACAGGTATAGAGGCGGCCGCGCTGGTGCATGATTTCCTGCACCTGATCCGTCACGACCGCATCCAGCCCGCAGCCGAAGGAATTCAGCTCGACGAGCTCCAGATGCGGATGGCGCGTCACATAGTCTGCCGCACGGTACAGGCGGCTGTGCCATGTCCACTGGTTCATGACGCGGAGATTCGGATATTCACCGCCGACCATCGCGATGCCGTCTTCCGAAAGCACCGCCATGCCGAGCTGGTTGATGAGATCCGGGATCGAGTGATTCACCGCCGGATCCACATGATAGGGGCGGCCGGCGAGCACGATGCCGATCTCATGCTTCTCCCTGATTTCCGCCAGCACCCGCTTCGTCTCAGTGAGCAATCTCCCCTTGTACTCGCGCTCCGCCGCTTCGCCCGCATAGATCGCGCTCTGCAGCTCGGACGAAGAGATGCCCATCGGCGCAAAGACCTTCTTCAGCTGCCTCAAGAGAGGCTTTTGCGCATGCAGCGGCAGGAAGGGATGCAGCAGCTTCACCTTGTACTTTCCAAGGACCTCATCCATATTGGCTTCGATATTCTCCGGATACGATGCAACCATCGGACAGTGGTAGCTGTTCGTGCTGCCCTCATCCGGCCCCTTGTCGATGCAGGGATACCAGATGAAATCCGGATGGTGCTTCGCGAGATCCGCCACATGCGTGTGTGCGAGCTTCGCCGGGAAGCACTCGGAGTACGAAGGGATCGTCTCCATCGCTTCTGTAGAAATATCGCGGATCTGCTCTGAAGACGTCAGGACGCGGTAGCCCAGACGCCCGAAGAAGGCGTGCCAGAAGGGGAAGTCCTCATACATATTGAGCACGCGCGGGATGCCGACCGTGCCGCGCTTCGCATCCTTCGGCGAAAGCGGGCGGCGATGCCAGATGACATCCTCCTTCCAGCGATACATATTCGGCAGCGATGAGTGCGGCGCGCTCTTGCCCGTCAGCATGAGGGAAGCCCCGCGCTCACACCGGTTCCCCGAGACGAAGGCGCGACCGTCATTGAATCGCGTCAGCGTGATCATGCAATGATTGCCGCAGCCCGGGCAGCGCTTCATTTCATTCGTATACGACAGCACCTTCAATTTCTCCGGTGTCACAAGCGTGGACACATGCCCCGCCGGACAGGTATCCCGCGTGATGAGCGCCATGCCATACGCCCCCATCAGCCCCGCCACATCCGGGCGGATGACCTCTCTGCCGAGGAGCAGCTCCAGCGCACGAAGCACCGCATCATTGTAGAAAGTCCCGCCCTGCACCACGACCCGGTCACCCAGATCCGACGCCTTCTTCAGGCGGATGACCTTGTAAAGTGCATTCTTGATGACCGAATAGGAAAGGCCGGCAGAAATATCTGCGACCGAGACGCCATTCTTCTGCGCCTCCCGCACACGGGAATTCATGAAGACCGTGCAGCGCGACCCGAGATCCACCGGATGCTTGGCCGAGAGAGCGATCTTGGCGAAATGTCTGATATCCATCCCCAGCGACTGGGCAAAGGTATCAAGGAATGACCCGCAGCCTGACGAGCAGGCCTCATTGAGCAGAATATCATCCACCGCGCCATCCTTGATGCGGCAGCACTTCATATCCTGCCCAAGCGCTGCGGCATCTGCCGGCTCGGCATCGCGCCCGCCTCGAGGGCAGCGCCCATGGCAGCAAACAGATGGGAGTTGTCGGGATCGACGATATTCTCCAGCGTCAGGTGCAGCGTGCGGATGAAGGCCTTTGAGCTCCGGCAGGAAGTGCAGCGGGGCCGCCGAGGAAGGCAACGCAGCCGCGGATCGGCTTGCCGCAGGCCAGGCCGGAGATCGTCTGATTGACGACGGCCTGAAAAATGGAGGCAGCCAGATCGGGCAGCGTTGCGCCCTCGTTGATAAGCGGCTGGATATCGGCTTGGCAAACACGCCGCAGCGCGAGGCGATAGGGTAGAGCTCATGATAGTCGGCAGCGGCGCGGTTCAGCCCCTCGGCATCCGTTTGCAGGAGCGCGGCCATCTGGTCGATGAACGAGCCGGTGCCGCCTGCGCAGACGCCGTTCATGCGCTCCTCCAGCCCGCCGCGGAAGTAGATGATCTTCGCATCCTCACCGCCCAGCTCAATGGCGACGTCCGTCTGCGGGGCAATGGCCTGCAGGCTGGAGGCCACGGCAACGACCTCCTGCACAAAGCCGATGTTCAGGGCCTTGCCGAGGTTGATGGCGCCGGAGCCGGTGATCTTCAGGCGCAGGTCGCAGGGGCCGAGCTTTGCGCAGGCGTCCTCCAGCAGCTCGGCAAGTGTTTCGGTGATGTGCGCACAGTGGCGGCGATAATCGCCATAGCACAGGACGCCGCGTTCGTCCAGAATAACGAGCTTTGCGGTGGTTGAGCCGATGTCGATGCCCGCCCGATAGCATTGTTTCATAACGGGTACCCCTCACATGTGTTTTTCTAAATAGTAAGTATATCATAAAGCGGCGTGAAAATCAAATGTCAGAACTGTGAAGGATTTGAAAACAAACAGGGGCCCCTGCACGAAAAACGCTTTTCAAAACTGCCGGAATGTGGTATGCTATGCACAGATTCCAGATCATGAGGTGGGCTTCATGCCATCAACTTATGCGCACCGCTGCTTCGGCAGGCAGGTGCTTGCGGCACTGCCGCAGGAAATGCAGCAGCTGCTCCGGCCGGGCAGAATCTGTTTTCCATCGGGCTGCACGGCCCCGATATTCTGTTTTTGATCATCCGCTGCTCGGGCGCGTCAGCCGCCTCGGCCACCGGATGCACAAAAAACAAAAGCGGCGCGGCCTTCTTCCGCCCCGCAGGGAGAAGCTGGCCGCGCTGGAGTTTCCGGCGCCGGAAACGGCGTATCTCTATGGTTTTTTGTGCCACTTTGCGCTGGACCGCGCCTGCCACGGCTATATCGCCGAGCAGATCGCGCGCAGCGGCGTCGCTCACACGGAGATCGAGGTCGAATTTGACCGCAGCCTGCTGGTGCAGGCCGGGCTGGACCCGATCCGCACGAGCCTGACGGGCCACCTGCATGCTTCGGCGCGCAGCGCGGCCGTGATGGCGGAGCTGCTGCCGGACGAGCTGACGCCCCGGCAGACGGGCGGGCGATCCGGACGTTCCTGCGGGGCAACGCGCTGTTTCTTGCGCCGGGCCGTGCCAAGCGCACGGCGCTGTATACCGGCATGCGCCTTGCCGGCGCGTACCACGGCCTGCACGGCATGATCGTGAATTACGAACCGAATCCGAAGTGTACCGAGAGCAATGCGGTCCTGCAGCGCCTGTTTGACGAGGCCGTGCCGCAGGCGGTCCGCTTATCACGGAATATCTGCCCTGCATCCGCGGAGAGCTGCCGTGGAGCGGCCTCTACGACTCATACGTTCGGCGGGGTGCTCGCTTAGCCCCCGCGGGAACACGACAGTCAGCAGCATCTTGAAGTCCTCGGCGGCATAGACCGCGTGGGGCTTCCCGGCGGGCATGACGATGCTCTCGCCCGCGGAGCAGAAATGCTCTCTGCCGTCGATGGTAAAGCGGCCGCGGCCCTCGAGCACGAGCACCATTGCGTCGCCGCCGGAGGCGTGTGTACTGATCTCCTCGCCCTTGGAAGACGAACAACGTGATGCTGACGGCGTCATTCTGGGCAAGCGTCTTGCTGACGATCTGCCCGGCCTCGGCCTCGACCTGCTGTGCAAGCGGGAGCACCTGCTCCTGCGCGATGTTTTTCAGAATAGCCATAATGATCCTCCTTCCGGCCGCGCGTTTGCATGACCCTGTTACCAGATAGCATACCCCCAAATCCAAGAGAAAGTATGTTGGAATACCAACAGAGGAAGAAAGAATGAAGGATGCTGCGTTGCTGGCCTCGCCGCTGTTTCGCGGGGCTACATCGGAGGAGATCGCGGCCATGCTGCCCTGCCTCGGCGCGTCGCCCCGGCGTTTTGCGCGCGGGGAACGGATCCTGCGGGCGGGGAGCCTACGCGGTATATGGGATTGGTGCTCACGGGGAGCGTTCTGATCGAGCACACGGACATGCAGGGCGCGGTCACGCTGCTCGGGCGCGCGGAGCCCGGCGACCTGTTTGCGGAGGCCTATGCCTGTGCACCGGACGAGCTGCTGCTTGTCGACGTTGTGGCCAGTGAGGCCTGCGAGGTGCTGTTTCTTGATGCAAAGCGCATCCTGACGCAGTGCACGAACGCCTGCGAGCACCACAGCCGCATCATTCGCAATCTCGTCCGGACGCTGGCGCAGAAAAAATCTGGCGCTTTCCCGGCGCAGCCTGCACACCGGCCCGCGTACCATCCGCGCACGGCTGCTGTCGTACCTTGGCGAGCAGGCGCAGCGGGCGGGAGCCGCAGCTTCACGATCCCGTTCGACCGCCAGCAGCTTGCCGATTATCTGAATGTGGAACGCAGCGCGCTGTCCAATGAGCTGTCCAAAATGCAGCGGGACGGCCTGCTGACCTGCCGCCGGAGCAGCTTCTGCCTGCTTTGCGAATTTTGATATTTAGAAGGAGTGCTTTTCTTTATGAGAAAGAATTTTGGCGCACATGCAAGCATTTATCCGCAGCCGGTGTTCATTCTGGCTGCCTATGGCGAGGACGGCACGCCCCTGCGCCATGAACGCCGCATGGGGCGGCATCAGCGATGATCAGGGCTTTCGTTCTGCGTCAGCCCGTCGCACCGCACGGTGAAGGACCTGCTGGCCCGCGGCGCGTCTTCACCGTCAGCATGGGCACGGCGGAGCAGGTCGTCGCCTGCGACTATGTCGGGCTGGTGTCCGGCAACCAGGTGCCGGACAAGTTCGCCCGTGCCGGCTTCCATGCCACAAAGTCCGAATTCGTCGACGCGCCCTGCATCGATGAGCTGCCCATCGCCGTTTCCTGCCGCGTCGTGAGCTATGACCCCGAGAGCTGCCGCCTCGTCGGCGAGATCGTGAACGTCAGCGTGGACGAGGCCTATCTCACGCCGGAGGGCAAGGTCGACGTGGACAAGGTCGCGCCCATCACCTATGATTCGTTCAACAAGACCTATGTCCGCCTCGGCGCGGTCGTCGGCCGCGCGTTCCACGACGGCGCTGCCTTAAAATAACCGGTAAAAAGCATCCGGACCTGCTGCCAAAAGCAGCAGGCCCGGAATTTTTGGGGGATCATTTCAACTCAGAGATTGTGGACGCGCAGGGCACGGATGGCATTCAGCACGGCGATGACCATGACGCCCACGTCGGCAAAAATCGCTGCCCACATGTTCGTGATACCGGCGGCCGTCAGGGCAAGGCAGGCAAATTTCACGATGAGGGAGAACACGATGTTCTGCCGCACGATGCCGATGCACTTGCGGGAGATGCGGATGGCCTTGGAGATCTTCAGCGGGTCGTCGTCCATCAGCACCACGTCCGCCGCCTCAATGGCGGCATCGGAGCCCATGGCGCCCATGGCGATGCCGATATCGGCACGGGACAGCACCGGGGCATCGTTGATGCCGTCGCCGACAAAGGCGAGGTTGGTCTTCGGGGACTTTTCTGCCAGCAGCTTTTCGACCTCGGCGACCTTGTCGCCCGGCAGAAGCTTCGCTGCGGACCTCGTCGACGCCCAGCTCGCCTGCGACCTGCTCGGCTACGCGGCGCGCGTCGCCCGTGAGCATGACGGTCTTGGAGACGCCGGACTTCTTTGAGGCGGGCAATGGCCTCGGCGGAGTGCGGCTTGACAATATCCGAGATGACGATGTGACCGGCGTAGGCGCCGTCGACCGCCATATGGATGATCGTGCCGACGCAGTGGCAGTCGTGATAATCGATGCCGAGCTTCTTCATGAGCTTGGCGTTGCCTGCGGCGACGCTGTGGCCGTCAACGGTCGCCGTGATGCCGTGGCCGCTGATCTCCTCGACATTCGTAACGCGGCTGCGGTCAATCGGCTTGCCATAGGCCTTCTGCAAGCTCTTGCTGATGGGGTGCGACGAGGCGCATTCGGCCAGCGCCGCGTATTCCAGCACCTTATCGGCGTCCAGCTCGTTGTGGTGGACGGCCGTGACCTCAAACACGCCCTGCGTCAGGGTGCCGGTCTTGTCAAACACGACGACCTTCGTTGCGGCAAGGGCCTCCAGATAGTTTGAGCCCTTGAAGAGGATGCCTTCTTTCGAGGCGGCGCGGATCCCGGCGAAGAAGCTCAGGGGGATGCTGATAACCAGCGCGCACGGGCAGCTGACGACCAGGAAGGTCAGCGCGCGGTAGACCCAGTCGACCCACTGCGCGTCTGCGCCGAAGGCCATGCGCAGCAGCGGCACGGCAACGCCCAGCAGCACCGCGCCGATGCATACGGCAGGCGTGTAAATGCGTGCAAAGCGGGAGATGAACGCCTCGGAGCGGGACTTGCGGGAGCTGGCGTTCTCCACAAGGTCGAGAATTTTCGAGACGGTGGATTCGCCGAAGGCCTTTGTCGTGCGGATCTTCAGCACACCGCTCATATTGATGCAGCCGCTGATGATCTCGTCGCCCTCTGCCACATCGCGGGGAGGCTCTCGCCCGTCAGGGCGCTGGTGTTCAGGGTGGAATTGCCGCTGATGACAACGCCGTCCAGCGGCACCTTTTTCGCCCGGCTGCACGACGATCACGCTGCCGACGGCGACCTCATCCGGGTCGACCTGCTCGAGCTTGCCGTCCTTTTCGATGTTGGCATAATCGGGACGAATGTCCATCAGCTCGCTGATATTGCGGCGGCTTTTGCCCACCGCATAGCTCTGAAACAGCTCGCCGATCTGATAAAACAGCATAACGGAGATACCTCGACGTAGTCACCGCTCTTCGTCCAGACGGCGAGAGGAAGAACGCGCCGAGCGTGGCGATAGCCATCAGGAAGCACTCGTCAAATGCGCGGCCGTGGATGATGCCGGGGATGCCTGCCTTGCGGAGGATATGGTAGCCGATGGCGAGGTAGGCGGCCACATAGGCCAGGAGCCGCCAGATGCCGGTCAGGGGGAGGAATGCAAGCGCGATGAGCATGACTGCCGTGATCGCGATGCGGATAAGCATTTTTTCTGCTTTTTTGTTCATGCTCGGTTTACCTCTCTTTCTGATTTTCTATTTTTCAAAAGGGAAGGGGAACTCGAAATCAATCTGCAAGAGTGGACGGCGAGAGACTTTTTGTCAAGGCGAGGTTTGAAGGTGCAGTTGTACTTCCAAAACCACAAACCTTCCAAACCGATGGATTGGCGAAAAAGCTCCGTCATCCACCGCCGCAGATCGATTTAGAGGTCACCCCTCGAAAAAGGCAGCGTATCTTGCGATGCGCCGCCGGGAGGGTTAAAGCTCGATCTCGCAGTCGGGCTCTACTTTCTTGCAGGCCTTGAGAACGCGCTTCATGACGTCCTTGGGATCGGCGCCCCTCGGCGAACTCCACGATCATCTTCTGCGTCATGAAATTCACGGTCGCGTCGGCGACGCCATCGGTCTTTTTTGTGGCCTGCTCCATCAGGTTCGCGCAGTTTGCGCAGTCAACTTCGATCGGATACGTCTTCTTCATGATAAAAACCTCCTGAAAATTTTCCTTGCGCGCCAGCGGCGCCCGGAAGGAATGAATATTGGAACGATTCAATGCTTGCTTAATCGTTGTGACTGTAGATACTGGATGCGGACCCAAATGCAAGCGGTTCGGCCGGCTTGTTTCGGAACGGGCGAACGGAATTTCCAAAATGGAGAACGGAGAGAGACTATGGCAGAATTTCAGCTTCCACACGACCACGGCACGTCGTCTCAGGCGGCAAGCCTGCATCAGGAGGTCATGCAGGTGGCGCATTTTGCGGCTGCGGCCGAGGTATTCAAGCAGCTCAGCGACCCGACGCGCGTGCGCATTTTCTGGCTGCTCAGCCATCAGGAGGCATGCGTCATCAATCTGGCCGCCATGCTGGAGATGTCCAGCCCGGCCGTGTCGCACCATCTGCGCTCCTTGACGGAGAGCGGCCTGCTCATCAGCCGCCGCGACGGCAAGGAGGTCTACTACCGCGCAGCAGACACGGAGGAGAGCCGTCTGCTGCACGAGATCGTTGAGCGCGTCATGGAGATCGCCTGTCCGGAGAAGACCGTGGACTTTCAGGCCTCGCAGGAGGAGATCATTCGCCGCGTGCACACCTATAAACGAGACCCGTTTCACTGGGCTCTCGTTTGAATGGGGCAGCGGCTCGCTGCTGCGAGCGCACGCCGAAGGGCACGCCCTTCGCACGTTTGCGAAAGCCGAGCGGTATTTTCTCCGACGTACACGCCGCCGGAGAAAATGATTTCCATTTTCTTTTGCGCCTGCGGGCGGACGCCCTCGGCCTCCAGCATGGCGCGGCGCAGCGGGGCATATTCCCCGCCTGCGATCGTGCCGTCCTCTCGGATGACACGCTGCCACGGCAGTTCGTCCGGGCAGCAGCGCATGGCCCAGCCGACCTGCCGCGCGCCTGGCGGCGCGCCGAGCATGCGGGCCAGCTGGCCGTAGGATGCGACAAAGCCGGGCGGGATCTGCGCGACGAGCGCATAGACGGCCGAGAAAAACGACGGTGCTTCCGCCATGGTCAGCATCCCATCCGGTGGAAGAGCTTCTCCCAGAGCGAGCGCTTTTTCTGCGGGACAGCGGTGCTCTGCTGCTGCGCGGCTTCGACGGCACGCTTCATGAGCAGGACCTGTGCGCAGACCGGCTCATAGGAAGGTGGCTTTTTCGTATACGTTCCGTCCGGCAGCAGATGTTGTTCTGCTCGTCAAAGCGCGCGCGCAGCTCAATGAGTGCGGTAACGTCCTTGCCGTTTTCGGCGGCAGCACACAGGTATTCGACCAGCTTTGCCTTGCTTGCCAGCCGGTAAATCGTGATGCGGATCGCCAGTACAGCCGGGTCGTTTGCCGCCTCACGAATCATCTGCAGGAACGGCTCCATGCTCTCATACGGATAGGACAGCAGAATATCCCGCTGCAGAGCGGCCTTGAGCAGACTCTGACCGGCAGACAGCATGGCCGGCTGCTGCGGCGTGAAAGGCGCGTCGCTGAGAAACGCACGCTTTTTTTCCGGCAGGTGTTCGCCGAGCGAGAACGCATACCCGAGCTTGAGCGGTGCTGTGCGCGACAGGAAAATCTGTGCATCGCTGACCTCAAAGCGGCTGCGGAAGTGCTCTTTGAAATGGTCGCTGATGGGACGGTTGATCTCCACGCGCACGACAGCCATGCGGCGGCGCTGCCGCAGCAGCTTTTCCATCTTTTTGCGAAAATCTCCGTCTTCTACGCCGAAGGTCTCATCGTCCACCTGAATATCCGCATTGCGGGTAACGCAGAGCACGGTCTTTTCAAGTACATCGTACATTTCGAACACATGGTCAGCGTAGGCGAGCAGAATATCCTCGGTGAGAATATAGCGCGACGGTGTCTCCGGCAGGAACACAACCGGCGGCAGCGATGCGGGCACGGGCAGCAGACCGAGCCGTTCGGTCTTCTTTTGTGGCTGAGCAGCGCGGCAATATGCAGCACCTTGCCCTCAAGGTGCGGGAATGGATGGTGCGAGTCCACAATCTGCGGAGAGAGAACCGGCGCAATGATATCCTTGAAATACCGCTTGATGTATTTCTGTTCGTCCGGCGCAAGTGAATCCATTGTCAGTCGGCGCAGACCAATCGCACTCAGTTTGCTGTCCACATCGGAGAACGCCGCGTCACGACGTGCATAGAGCGGCTCAACCGCCTTGTAGATCAGATGCAGCTGCTCTTTGGCGGTCAGACCGGATTTGCTGTCGGTATGCTCCTTGTCCACGGCGGCCATGTCGCACAGGCTGCCGACGCGGATCATGAAGAACTCATGCAGATTACTGGTAAAGATTGCGAGGAATTTGAAGCGCTCGAGCAGAGGCACGTTCTCATCCATTCCTGTTGTGACGCTGCCGAAGACCATCGACAATGACCTGTGGGGCACACAGGTGACGTTCGGCTTCCAGTCGGCCATGAACATCGCCGTGGAGGTCATCGATTCCATCCATTCGACCGCGTTCTCGCACAGCCGCGTGTTTATCGTGGAGATCATGGGACATAAGGCAGGCTGGCTGACACTGCATGCGGGCATTGCCTCCGGCGCGGACGTCATCGTTATCCCGGAGATCCCTTATGACGCGCGGGCCATTGCGGCTGCCATCCAGCAGCGCGCCCGCGGGGGCAAGCGTTTCTCCATCCTCGCGGTCGCCGAGGGCGCGATCAGCCGCGAGGAGGCTGCCATGAGCAAGAAGGACTTCAAGGCCGCCCGGGCGGCCATGCCGTATCCGTCCATTTCCTACCGCCTGGCAGATGAGCTGCAGAAGATCACCAGTCAGGAGATCCGCGTGACGATCCCCGGCCACTTCCAGCGCGGCGGCGCGCCCTGTGCGGCAGACCGCCTGCTGTGCACGCGCCTTGGCGTGGCGGCGGCCGAGCTGATCCGTGAGGGGAAATTCGGCAACATGGTCGCCGTGCAGAACGATCGCATCGTGCCGGTGCCGCTCAAGGAAGTTGCCGGACGGCTCAAGACCGTCCCGGTGGACGGCGAGCTGGTCCGCGCGGCCCGCGAGCTTGGCCTGTGCATGGGAGACTGACAAACATCGGGCCGAGAGCACTTCACAATGCCCCCGGCCCGATATTTTTCGATTAGGCGGTTTCCTGCGCACGAAGCGTGCGCAGCAGCGGGCGGCGCAGCCCCGTTGATCTCGGCCTCGGCCTTGCGGAAGTCGCGCGTGTACCACGGATCGGCGATCTCATGCGGATGATCCGTGTAGTCCAGCAGCAGATGGACCTTGTTTTCGGGGTCGCCGCCGAAGATGCGCAGCATATCGCGGCGGTTGCGTGCGTCCATGCCGATGAAATAGTCGTAGTTCGGGTAATCCTCGCGGCGGAGCTGCACGGAGTATTTCCCCTTGCAGGAGATACCGCGGGCCTCAAGCAGGGCGCGGACGGGCGGATAGACGGGGTTTCCAACCTCGTCGCCGGTGTTGGCGGCGGACGAGATGACCCAGTCAAGCCCCTCCTTGCGCACGAGCTGCTTCATGACCAGCTCGGCCATGGGGCTGCGGCAGATATTTCCGGTGCAGACGAACATGATTCGAATCATTGGCTTGCGGATCCTTTTCAGACGGCTCCATCGGCACGACGTCGACCACGGTCAGCCGGCCCTCGGAGACGGTAAAATGAATGTCAAAGCCCGCGAAGCCCATGCCGTAGCGGCGCGCGGGATCGTCCTGATAGGACGGCCGCGGATCGTGCGACAGCACGCCGAGCAGGGCGCTGCGGTGCGCCTCCGGGATGCGTTCGAGCAGCTCCGGCGGAAAATCGACGCCGAGCAGCAGGTCGGGCGCAAGCGCCGTGAAGCCCGCGCGGGCATCCGGAAAGCAGTCAGAATAGGAAGATACGGCTTGATATCGAACACGGGCGTGCCGTCCATGAGGTCAGCCCCTGACAGGCACAGAACAGGCCCGAGCTTTTGCATCCTGCCGGACGCCGGTCAGGACGACGCAGGACATGCCGAGCGGGTTCGGCCGGAACGGCGAGCGTGTCGCAAACACGCCGAGGCGCTTATTGCCGCCAAGGCGCGGCGGGCGGACCGTTGGCGACCACGAGGCGCGGCGGTTGGCGGAAAACTCCCAGATGAGCCACAGGCGGTCAAAGCCCTCTATGCCGCGCAGCGCATCGGGATTGCGGAACTCCGGCGTGAAGATCAGCCCGAGCGCAGCTCCGGCACGACGCCGCTCTGGCGCGGGATGCCGAATTTCCCGGGGAATTCGCTGTGCACATGCGCAATGGGACGGAGAACGCAGGTCTCTTCCATGCTTGCCCTCCTTACAGCTGCGAGAACACGTCGCCGAGCGAGGCGTGCAGCACAAGCCCGGCCATGTCGTCATAGGGCGTCTCGTCGCGGTTGATGAGGGCAAGACGGTCACCGCGGTAGTAGCCGAGCAGGCCCGCAGCGGGGTAGACGGTGAGGCTTGTCCCGCCGACGAGCAGCATATCGGCATGCCGGATGGCGGAAATGGCACCGGCCAGCGTTTTCTCGTCGAGCTGCTCCTCATAGAGCACAACGTCGGGCTTCACGATGCCGCCGCAGGTGCAGCGGGGGATGCCCCTGCGCATCGCGGATAAACTCGGCGGGATAAAATTTGCCGCACTTCATGCAGTGGTTGCGCAGAACGCTGCCGTGCAGCTCAAAGACGTTCCGGCTTCCCGCCCTCTGGTGCAGGCCGTCGATGTTCTGCGTGACGACGGCGGCCAGATGTCCCTCCTGCTCCAGCCGGGCGAGCACGCGGTGCGTGACGTTCGGCTCAAAGCCGAGCGGGAGCATTTTTTCGCGGTAGAACCGGTAAAAATACTCCGGATTATTCAGAAAGAAGCTGTGGCTGATGATCGTCTCGGGCGGGTAGTCGAACTTCTGGTGGTATAGGCCGTCGACGCTGCGGAAGTCCGGGATGCCGCTTTCCGTGCTGACGCCTGCGCCGCCGAAAAACACCATGCGCTTACTCTCTGCGATCCAGCTGCGCAGCTGCTCGATCTTCGTCTTCATCTGCGATCTCCCTCAGAATTTTTTTGTCCTCCTTGCTGTCGAGCCGCAGGGCGGCATACAGGTCGGGACGGCGCTCCCGCGTGCGGAGGATGGACTGCTTCCTGCGCCAGCGTGCGACCTTGGCGTGGTCGCCGGAGAGCAGGATATCCGGCACGCGCAGGCCGTGCCACTCGGCGGGGCGGCTGTATTGGGGATATTCCAATGTGCCCGCCCAGTGGCTCTCATCCTCAAAAGCAGGCCGCATCGGACAACACGCCCGGCACAAGGCGGCAGACGGCGTCCGTAATGGCCATGGCCGGGATCTCACCGCCGGTGACGACGAAATCGCCGATGGAAAGCTCCTCGTCGACGCACTCGTCGATGAAGCGCTGGTCGATGCCTTCGTAATGCCCGCAGACAAAAACAAGATTGCCCATTTTTGCCAGACGGCGGGCGTCGCTCTGGTCAAACACATGCCCGGCGGGGGGAGAGGTAGATCGTGTGGACGGGCGCACCTGCCTCATCGCAGACATGGCACCAGCAGCGGTAGAGCGGATCTGCCTGCAGCACGGCGCCGTGGCCGCCGCCGTAGGGGTAGTCGTCCACCTGATTCTGGCGGTTGGCAGTGTAGTCGCGGATCTGGTGCGTTTCGATGCGGAGAATGCCGCGCTCCTGCGCGCGGCCGCGGATAGACTCGCTCAGCACGTCGCCGACGTTGTCCGGGAAGAGCGTCATGATATCAATTCTCATCGATTGCCATTCCTTCGATCAGGTGCAGGCGCACATAGCCCTCGTCAACGCGAATTTCGCGGACGAATTCCCTGACGGCCGGGACCATGTAGCGCTTCTCACCCGCGATGACATAGACGTCGCTCGACGGCATGGTCAGCACGTCCTCAATGCGGCCAAGTTCTGCGCCGTCCTCGTCCAGCGCGCGGCATCCAATGAGATCGGCAATGAAAACGCTGCCCTCCGGCAGCTTTGCCTCGTCCCGGTCGATGCAGACGCGCTTGCCGCGCAGAGCCATGCCCTGCTCCGGCGTGTCGATGCCCTCAAGGCTTGCCAGCACGCACGTCTTGTGCACGCGGGCGGAGCGGACGGCATAGGGGCGGCCGTCCAGATAGAACGTATCAAATTGCAGCAGGAATTGGGGCCGTCCGCCCACGGCAGGATCTTGACCTCTCCCTGCACGCCGTGGGTGCTGACGATCTCGCCCGCCTCCAGATATTTTTTCTGCATGCTGTCCTCCTGCTCAGAGCTTGTCATAGGTCTTTTCCAGAAAACGCTCGGCCTTGACGATCACGCGCTCGTGCTGTGCATGGCCGATCTCGCCCGCCTCGTCGTAGGCTGTGACGGTGAAGGTGATCTTTTGCCGTCGACCGCCGTGACGACGGATTCTGCGCGGACTTCCATGCCGACGGGCGTGGCGGCCGTGGAAAAGCTGCAGGAAACGCCGACGGACGTCTCGCCCTCGGCCAGATACGGCGCGATGCTTTCGCAGGCGGCGCCCTCCATCAGGGCGGCCATACAAGGCGTTGCATAGACGAGCAGATCGCCGGAGCCGACGGACTTTGCAGTGTCCTCCTGCTCGACGAGCGTCTCGCTGTGGCCCCTGCAGTCCAATTTCAATTGCCATTGTCATAATCCTCCAAATGGACCTGAGGCAGCACCGCATCCTTGCACCTTCGGCCTTCGCCGGATATTTTTGCCGAATGCTCTTGCGGAATTGTGCGGTGCCAGCCTGATTTCTCACATAGTATAGTACCAAATTTGCAGGGTCAGGTCAATGCAAAACAAAAATAAAGATTGCCATTTTGGCGATTCCGGGCTATAATCTGGGTAATAACATATGCATGAGAGGTGCAGTATGAAAACGAATGAAAAACTCAATCTGACCATGCTCTGCGATTTTTATGAGCTGACCATGGGCAACGGCTACTTTGTGGACGGGAAGGCGGACCAGATCTGCTACTTCGACGTGTTCTTCCGCAATGTGCCCGACGGAGGCGGCTTCGCCATCGCGGCCGGCCTGGAGCAGGTGATCGACTATATCCGCGATCTGCATTTTTCTGAGGACGACCTCGCCTATCTCCGCGGCCGCGGCATCTTTGACGAGGGTTTCCTGCACTATCTGGAGAATTTCCACTTCACGGGCGACATCTACGCCGTGCCGGAGGGCACGCCGGTCTTCCCGCGCGAGCCGATCCTGACGGTCCGCGCCCCGGCCATCGAGGCGCAGCTGGTCGAAACGTATATTTTGCTTACGCTGAACCACCAGAGCCTCATTGCCACAAAGGCCAACCGCGTCGTCCGCGCGGCGGAGGGCCGCCGCGTGCTGGAGTTCGGCTCCCGCCGGGCGCAGGGCGCAGGCTGCTATCCTCGGCGCGCGCGCTGCCCATCGGCGGCTGTGCCGGGACGGCGTGCACCATCTCCGACCAGCTCTACGGCGTACACGCCGGGGGCACGATGGCGCATTCGTGGGTGCAGATGTTCGACAGCGAATATGAGGCCTTCAAGCGCTACTGCGAGCTGTATCCGACGAACGCCGTCCTGCTCGTCGACACCTACAACACGCTCAAGAGCGGCGTCCCGGACGCCATCCGCGCGTTTAACGACGTACTGCGCCCACTCGGCATCCGCAAGTGCGGCATCCGCCTCGACTCTGGCGACATGACGTACCTGACGAAGAAGGCCCGCAAAATGCTCGACGAGGCCGGCTGGACGGAGTGCGAGATCTCCGTGTCGAATTCGCTGGACGAATACCTCATTCAGGACCTGCTGCGTCAGGGCGCACAGATCGACATGTTCGGCGTCGGCGAGCGAAGCTCGTTGCCGTCGAGCGCCCGGACGGGACGATCGAGCCGAAGATCAAGATCTCCGAGAACGTCGGCAAGATCACGAATCCGCATTTCAAAAAGCTCTACCGCTTCTACGGCGCGGACACGGGCAAGGCCATTGCGGACTATCTCTGCCTGCACGACGAGACCGTGAACGACGGCGAGGATCTGGAAATTTTCGATCCGGAGGCGACTTGGAAGCGCAAGAAGGTCTATAACTTCCATGCCCGCGAGCTGCAGGTCCCCGTGTTCCGGAACGGCGAGCTCGTCTACCAGCTCCCCCAACGCTCGACGAAATTCGCTCCTATTGCCGGGAGCAGGTCGACACACTTTGGGACGAGGTCAAGCGATTTGACAACCCGCATACCTACTATGTGGACCTCTCTCAAGAAGCTCTGGGAGATCAAATACCGTCTGCTGAAGGACAACGCATGCGGAGAGCACCATGCGTAAGCGCGGCGCGGCGGCTCGGATGGCCCTGTGCGGGAGCAGGAATGCAAAGCCGAGATTTTTTTTATAAAATTCGAAAAAAGGCTTGACAACCAAGGAAAAAACGGGACAAGGCGCCTTGAAAGCGATTTTTGAGGAGGCCTACCGTTGAAAAACTATCCGAAATATTTGAAAAACAAACTTTTTTCTATCATTTGCAACATGGCAAAACACCCGGAAGACTTTTGCCGACATCCCGGAAAAGACTTTACGCGAAAAAAGAAAACTGAATTTTGATAGCATTTTGCTTCTGCTGCTGAAAATGGGCGGGCAATCTTTGCGGAATGAGATACTCGATTGGTCCAGCTTTTCAAATTTTCCACCTACTGTCTCGGCTTTCGTGCAGCAGCGGGGAAAAATTTTACCGGATGCGCTTGAATTTCTCTTTCATCAATTCACAGATACCTGCAAACCGTCCAAGCTTTTTATAAGGGATACCGTCTGCTCGCTGTTGACGGGACCGATCTGCAGTTTACTGCCGATCCAGATGATCCACAGTGCTATTATCCTGGGGTAAACGGGCAAAGACCCTACAGCCTTTTGCATCTGAATGCACTGTATGACCTAAAATCACACCTGTATCTGGATGCGGTCGTTCAAAAGAGCAGGTGCAAGAACGAAAACGCCGCGCTCGTTCAGATGGTCGAAGGTTCCGATTTAAAAAGAGCCTGCTATTGTAATTGCAGACCGATGTTATGAATCCTATAATACCTTGGATCGAATCAGCCGGCAAGGCTGGCGTTATCTAATTCGCCTACGAGAAACACGAGGCATTCTTTCGAATTTCCCATTGCCCGAAGGCTCATTTGACATCGTTGTCCAACTCGATCTGTCCAGAAAAGCAAGACGGGCTGCGCTTGATTTGCCGCATTCACAGTCTGATATCTATCGGTATCTTCCAAGTAATGTCAATTTTAGCTCGCTTCCGGCAGGCAGCGACGGTTGTTATCCGCTCAGCTTTCGCATTGTGCGTTTTAATATTGAGGACGATTCGACTGAAACGCTTGTCACGAATCTGGACAAAGAAACCTTTTCGGCCGAAGCGCTAAAGAACTGTATCATATGCGCTGGGGCATTGAAACATCCTTCCGGAAGCTCAAATATACCATTGGCCTGAGCTTATTTCAAAGCAAAAGGGTGGAGTCTGTCATCCAGGAAATCTTTGCCCGCTTATGTATGTACAACTTTTGTGAATTGATTACCTCGCACGTAGTCATTCAAAAAAAAGGACAGAAAATATGCTTATTGCATAAATGCCTCTGCTGCTGTACATGTCTGCCGACAGTTTTTCCGTGGATGCATCCCTCCACCCATTGTTGAAGCCCTTATCCTGCAGCAGCTCGTGCCAATCAGACCCGGCAGGAGCTTCCCGCGTAAAACGAAAAGCACTAAATTCAACGGCTTCCTATATAGAATAGCATAGTTTGCTTGCTTTAACAACCCTTTTCAAAGTGGATCTTCCGATCCGCTTATTTGGCATGCCTTTTTTCAAAAAACAAGCGCATCCATCTGCGGATGCGCCTGCCTTGTGTCCCAGTTTGTATTCCTGCGTCGCTTATCTTA
>VOFI01003250.1_pt1 | contig 46913 bp, 72 predicted proteins | sample 5384131 | NCBI WGS metagenome assembly VOFI01 (sample SAMN12384728, study PRJNA508395) | human gut metagenome | isolation source: healthy gut H | host: Homo sapiens
GTTCCAGCACCCGGCGGCAGCGCTCATTTGCTAAAAAGAGAAGAGAGCGCGGTTCACCTGCACTCTCTGAAGCGGGGTGCCACAAGATGGCCTTGACGGATGCCCTCTCCGTGGCCTGCAAGGCCCTTTGGGATCGCCGCTGACGTGTACTGGGACAAGGACAAGACGAAAGTATGACAAGACCGATATTGCGGTGAAAGTCGATGTCACCACATGCGAGAAATGCGGGAAGGTCTTGGGAAGCGTACAAGGACTCCAAAGGCGTCACGGTGTCGATCAGAAGCACGTGAACGCCAGCATGGAGAAGTTCGGGCACGTCTACTGCCTGGACTGTATTAAGCGAGATGAACCATGATTGATTTGATCTCCGAGATCAGCCAGAAAAGCAAGTTGTTGGACGCCGCCGTGCAGGAAAACTTGGGAAGCGCGGACGCTCCTATGCCCAGTCTGAACAGGAATACCGGATCGCTCTGGCAAAGAGAATTTTGGATGAACGGTCCAAAGGGTACGCCGGTAAACGATCATCTCCGACATCTGCCGTGGAGATCGGGAGATCGCAAAAGCTGCAGTTTGAACGGGGGACTGCGCAGAGGTCGTTTACAAATCCGCCCCTTTTGAAGCAATCAATGCCTGAAGCTGCAGCTTCGAAATGCTGGATGCACAGGTGGTGGAAAGGGGGGACATGCGGGCAGAGACTAAAGGCAACATCTGTTCCTCCGGAAGTCAAAAAAGCCGTGTACATCCGGAGACAATGGCTTCTGTGTGCTGTGCGGCTCTCCATATGGTGATCCGGTGGCCCATGTGGTTGCCGGAAGTTGTGGGAGGAAAGGGATCGAGAGAAATATCGTGACCCTCTGCCCGGCCTGTCACAGAGCCTATGACGAGGGCGCGAACATCCAGAGAGGCTAGGACGAGGCACCACAAGAAAAAGCCTGTACTGCTATCTGGTGGCGTATCTGAAAGGATTTTACCCGGACTGGAACCGGGAGGATATGATCTATCACAAAGGAGTCGAAAATGCTGAATAAATGCTTTTTGCTGGGCCGGATGACGAAAAGACCCGGAAATCAGACGGACAAACGGTGGGACGGCTGTCACATCCTTTACACTGGCCGTAGACCGGGATTTCAAGACCAACGGGGAGAAGGAGACGGACTTCATTGAAGTGGTTGCGTGGCGCAACACGGCAGAGTTTGTCTCAAAATACTTCTCAAAAAGGGCCGTATGGCGATTGTAGAGGACGGTTACAGATCAGAGAGTGGACGGACAAGAGTGGGAACAAGCGCCGTACAGCGGAGGTTGTGGCCGACAACGTGTACTTCGGAGACTCCAAGAAGGAGAATAAAGGAAGCGCCGGAATACAAGCAGGCTGATTTTGCGGAAATCTCGGAGGAAGACGGCGAGCTGCCGTTTTGAGGTGACACGATGGCCAGAAACTATGCTGCACTCCCATGGGAATACAAAGGGAGATGTCTGCACTCAACGATGCAGAGTTCGGTCGGCTGTGCAGGGCTTTGCTGGAATACAGCGAGTCAGGGACGCCGATAGCACTTTGTGGCAATGAGCGGTTTTTTGCCGAACGTGTCATGATGCAGGAGGACCGTTTTAAGGAGTCCTATACCAAAAAGGCGGAGAAAAACAGGGAAAATGGGGTTAAGGGCGGAGGCCTAAGAAAACCGAAAAAACCCAAAGAAACCCAACTTAACCCAAAAACCGAAACCGAAACCGAAACCGATACTATCTCTCCTAACAGAGAGAATAAATCCCCCCTATCGTCCCCCCAGGGGGAACGGTTTGACAGGTTTTGGGCTTTGTACCCAAACAAAACCGGGAAAAAGAAAGCCAGGGAGTCTTGGGAGAAACTGAAACCGTCAGAAGAGCTGACAGAAACCATTTTGGATGCCGTTTCCAAACAGAAGCTATGGCCAAAGTGGCAGAAAGACGGAGGACAATATATCCCAAATCCCGCCACTTGGCTAAACCAGGGAGATGGGAAGATGAACCCCCGAAGGAGGAGAAGATCCATTTGCCAAGTTTACCTGATGCTTCCGTTGGCTGCTTTACGACGAGATCGCCATGGACACCCCGGAAAACGCTGTGGTTTGTGGCGGACGCCCAGGATGTGACAGCCCTGGACAACCAGAACGCCGTTTGCCTTGCCTACGGAGCGGGCTTTGAGAACTTCCGGGATGCGGAGCCGTTTCTGAGTGCCTTCCCATCTGTGTTCCTGGCTTTATCTGACCGGGAGACGGCGGAAGCTGTGGCGGACGCCCTCAAAAAGAATACGCGCCATCTGTGGCCGTGCTGCTGCCGAAGGAAGGGGCCTTCGGGAGATGTTCCCGTATCGGGACGTGCTGGCTTCCGGCGGGAGAAAGGCCGTGGATCATCTGTTGCTGGGCGCCGTGGAACAGCCATGGACGGCCTGCTGGACCTGGCGGACGTGGAGCGGAGGGACCCCGGCGCATCCGTCGCCGTCATGTCCGGTCTAAAAGCACTGGACCAGTCCATCGGAGGCTTTGCCCCATCGGAGCTGTCCGTGTGGACTGGAAAGCGCGGCAGCGGCAAGTCCACGCTGCTGTCCCAGCTGCTTCTAAACGCCATCGACCAGGGATTCCCGGTCTGCGCCTACTCCGGGAGCTGTCGGCCTGGCGCTTCAAGCAGTGGGCTATGCTGCAGGCCGCCGGGGCCGGACATATCGAGCCGAAGCGGAACTCGGTGTCCGGGAAGCTGTATTACTACACGCCGAAGGAGATCGCGGACCGGATCGACGGTTGGTGGAAGGGAAAGTTTTCCTGTACGACAACCGGGTGGCTGGTGCTGGGGACGAGGACAGTATCATTTCCGTGTTCAGTATGCCGTCCGCCGGTTCGGCTGCTGTGTATTCCTTTGTGGACAATCTGATGACCGCCCGATTCAGCGACCAGAGCGACAAAGATTTTACCGGGCACAGAGCCGGTTTACGGGGCGGTTGGTGGAGTTCGCCAAAAAAAACGAGGTGCACGTGCATCTGGTAGCACACCCCGGAAGGGCGACAACGACAAAAGAAGCTGCTGACCGCGGACGACATCGGCGGGTCGGCGGACATCAAACCGGGCGGACAACGCCTTTTCGCTGGAACGGATGGAAGAAAAGGACATCGCGGCCTATGGGTATGACGCCGGGCTGAGCATCCTGAAGAACCGGTCCTACGGCTCCACAGCCAACATACAGCTGGTCTATGATGCCCGGTGCCGCCGGTACACAAGAAGGGAGAAAGCGATATGGGTCTATGGCTGGGAACGCTGACTGGGCCGCCTATGAGCGGGGGAGAAGAAAAAGCTCCAAGGACTGCCGCCCGAGGAATATGAGGCGGCCTTGAAGGAGCTGGCAAGGAGGATGGGGATTTGATTTTTGAAATTCCGTATCCGCACATCAAGGGGGAAAAGCGGACTGGAACAAGCGGTTTGGCCTGAATGCGTATTATGCCAGGAAACATTGGTCAGCGGAAAAAGGACGCGGAGGAACTCCACTCTCTGGCGCTGTGGTCTATGAAAAAAGGCGCATATCCGGAAACAGTTCGTCAAAGGCCCTGTCGAAGTCATTTTCCGCTGGAACGATGGGCTTGATGTGGACAACCACGCCGTCATGGGCAAGGCATTTTTAGACGCCATGAAAGGCTACATACTGCCAGACGATAACCGGGAATGGGTGCGGAAAGTTTCTCACGAATTTTGGGAAAACGAGAGTATACAGGTGGAGGTAAGGCCCTATGGGCGAACTGAACAATACCTGGTCCCCCATCCGCCGTTACTCTGCTAACCCCTGCATGGATTGCTGCTTCCCAATCAGCAAGTGTCCATGGCTGCGCGAGGGAAAGCCAGTACCGGGCTGGACGGCCAAGAAACGGACGTTTGTTGTCGGCAGATGCCAGGGCGGCGTAAAGCATTGGGTGACTACATACGCCATCGAGCGCTGCCCGCTGGAACAAGGTAAAGGGAAGAAGGAAGAGCAGTGGAGGAAATAACGCTTTCAGGAGAAAAAAATCAGTGAGATCAAGCTAGATATCTATGGTGTACCTGATTTATCTAACTGGCCGCAGATTTTGAAATCCAAAACACAGCACAGAAATGCTACTACACTTGAAACTGGGGCTATGACAGCGATATTGTTCTGGACTTGGTCATTCGGTGTGGAGGCCGGGCTAAAACAACATTTGTGTTTAACGACACAGGTCTGGAATATGACGCTACGAAAGAGCATTTGATGCGCCTCAAAGAGCGTTATGGCATCCAGATCAAGCGACTTTTTCCCCAAAAGGCAATCCCGAGTTGTTGCCGAGATTATGGGGTTCCGTTCTGGTCCAAGTATGTGTCCAGCATGATTTATCGGCTCCAGAAACACGTGTTCCAATGGGAGGATAAGCCGCTGGAAGTGTTGCTCGACAGATATCCTGGATGCCGCTCAGCGCTCAGGTGGTGGTGCAATGATTTCAAGACAGCTAACGGGAGAGAATCTAGGTTTAACATTGCGTATGTCAAAGGTCTGAAGGAGTTTATCCGGCAGAACCCACCAGATTTTAGGATTTCAGCCAAGTGCTGCGAGTATTCAAAAAGGTGCCCGCACACAAGGAACTTTTAATTGGAGATTACGACCTTAACATCACTGGTATCCGTAAAAAGAGGGTGGAACACGGAGCAGCGCCTATAAATCGTGTTATGACGAGATTTTTTGTGGCCCCGACAACTACCGCCCAATCTTTTGGTGGGGAGATGCGGAAAAAGAGGCATATCGGAAATGGGCCGGAATCATCAGGTCAGACTGCTACGAATTGTGGGGTATGAAGCGTACAGGTTGTGCTGGCTGCCCGTTTGGAAAAAGATTTTGAACAGGAGATTGATCTTGTCCATGAGTTTGAACCCAAGCGGTATAGAGCAATGGAGGCTGTCTTCGGGCAGTCATACGAGTACACAAGGCAGTTTTTAGCCTATAGGGAACAGATGAAAAGCCTGCAAAGAAATGCCGATCAAATAAGGCTGGAGGGATTTTATGAATGATGTCAAGCGCGCCCTGCTGGGCGACCACGAGGCGGCGAAGCGGCTGACGGATGCAGGGGTGCTGCTGCCGTGCCCGTTCTGCGGCGGAGAAGTCTACGAAAACCAATGGGTAGATTGCAAAATATGAGAGCATCCGAGTTGTCATGCAATGCAAGAGGTGTACCGTACAAACGCCGATTTCTGTCAGTGTTAGGCGCGCCCGCCTTGCCTGGAACACCCGCGCGCCGATTCTGAGCGCGGAGGAGATGGAGATGCTGGAGGGGATCAAGATGGAAGTGGAGATGGTGATGAAAAAAGGATGGAGGTCCTGAACGATGCGGATTGAGCGCAATCGCTATGTGGTCATGCGGAAAAACAGAACAGAGGTCTGGTGCGGTCTAGCAAAGCATTTTAGTTTTCGCCCCATATCGGAAATAAAAGACGTTTCCGTCAAGACCTATCGTTCTGAGGCGCAGGCTAGAAGCGGCTGTTCTTCGTGGGACAGAGATTTTGAGGTCGTTCCGGTAATTGAGACGATTGCGACTGAGGAGGTGCTGAAAGATGGAAGTACGACCGATTGACGGAAATATACTACGGAAATGGTGCGAAAAGATAATTGACCAAGCGTGCCATCCAGCAACCGTGCAGATCGGGGAGGTATTCCTGGACAAGGTACGCTCTATGCCCACCCTCACCCTGCCGAACGAGTGGGTGAGCGCGGAAAATGCCATGCCGGCAGAACATAAGTCCGTGTTGTGTATCGTGAGGGGGAAGCCGAGGCCGAACATCACACTGGAGTAGGCGTATCAGCTTGGATCGTGGAATAAGGCTGACGGCTGGATCATCGATGAATATCTGGACTGGGAAGATGCTGTTGTCTTGTGGTGGATGCCCCTTCCGGAGCCGCCGGGAAAGGAGGGGTGAGGATGGACGTGAAAGAGGCAATCACTCAACTTACAGGACTGAAGAAATATTGTGAAGGGATGGCGGAATGCGACGAATCTGGAAGCTATGTTTTTGACCTTGATGTTCAGGCGCTTGATATGGCAATCTCCGCCCTGTCCCCGCCGAACGAGCCGCTGACCATTGAGCAGTTGCGGGAGATGGGAGGACAACCGTATTGGCATGTTGGGTTACGGGAAGAAAGTCCTCCGCCACATTGGAATATCCTGGACCCCTTCTATGCAAAGCGCATAGAGGACTACAAATACGGCGAGAACTGGATCGCCTACCGCCGCCCGCCGGAGGGAGAGGAGGATGCCAATGCTTGAATGCTACAATTTTGAGGAGTGCGAATACAATGCGCAGCCAAAGTGCTGCCTGCCTAATGGAATGGAGTGCCCGCATGGCGTGAAGGCCCATAAACCAACCAACGCCGACCACGAGAAGCTGATTGAGCGGTTAAAGAACGCCGCAGGAGGACCAGAAGACATTAAGATGTGCCAAGACGCCGCCACCGCCCTCTCCACGCTCCAGGCCGAAAACGAGAAGCTGCGGGCCGAGTTGGAACAGGTGAAGCGGTGTATCGAAATTGTAGAAAATCAAAGAGACTCTGCAATCAAGGAACTAGAAAATTATATGGTACAAGATGTTTTAGACGGAAATGAGCCGTGCGCAATCTGTGCGAAAGCATCCGATACGCCATGCGAATATTGCAATCAAAGTGGCGCGGCCAGAAGGAGGACTGAATATGAAAATAACAATTGATATGGAAAATTTGCAAAGTATTATCGAGGAATCCGCAAAAATCAATACAAAAAACGCCGTCGAGCAGGCAATTATGGACGTTGCTCACGCAAAAGTTGATTCTGTTCTTTGCGGCAAAATTGAGGGAATTGTTAACGATTCGATTGTTGGATATGTCAACAACTATCTTAAAACAACAAAGATTCACATTGGCGGAGGCTGGAACAGCGACAATGTTGAAGAATACACAGCCGAAGAATATCTCAAAAAGCAAATCAAAGACGTGTTTGAGAGTCAGTCCTTTACTGTGAAGCAGAAAGATAGATGGGGTAGTATGAAAGAAGAAAAAGTGTCTTTCCAAGAATATCTCCAGAATTATCTTAACATTGAGGCGGAAGTAAAACCGTATATGGACAAGATGGCAAAGTGCATCAGGGACGATGTAAACAAGAAGGTAAAGACCCTGTTTGATGATGCCATGAGATCTACACTTGCAGAAAATGTCTTTGCGATTGTATCTGCGTCCGATACATATCGTTCCGTCAGTAACAGCTTAAAGATGTTGGGGAATTGAGATGGATGAGTTTGAAAACAGTTGGGAAAATTGCGAATACTGCGAAGAAACATACAAAGAGTGGGATACTGGATATACGGAGTATGGATGTTCGCTTTTTGGTGGGGAATGCGTAGAGTGTTGCCCACTGTCATTCAAATACAAGGTGGAGGACTGACATGAAGCGGTTGACATACTTTGACGGCGGGAAATGGCGGCTCAAAATTGGCGACAAAGAATATTCCGGGGCGTGGGTTGACCGCCTCGCTGCCTACGAGGACACGGGCCTGGAGCCGGAAGAGATAGGAGCACTTAAATCTCGTGAGAAAGGCCTTGTGGAGCTTTTTTGAATGGTGTGTCCTGCGGTTGCGCTGTAACATATACCCGCCTCCGCGAACTGGCCCAGGCGGATCGTGAGGGGCGGTGCGTGGTGTTACCGTGCAAGCCGTCTGATGTGACCGTCTATCAACTGCGCAACAAAAAGCACGCCCGGGGCGTTGGTGTCAGTCTCCGCCATATTGCCTGCGCTACGGTGTGGGCTGGCGGGGGCTATGCCCTCCACCATCAGGGGCAAGATGACTGCCTAGACCGCGATTTCAGTAAAACATGGTTTCTAACTCGTGAAGAAGCCGAGGCCGCACTACGGAGGGAGCAGGAATGAAGGAGTACATCGAGAGGGCGGAAGCACTCGACATCTGCCAGAAAGAATATGAAGATCGGCTTAGAATGGCAGACTATTGCGGCGATACTGTGGCTTTGGATATTGGCGGAGTAATCAAAGGCATCCCCGCCGCCGACGTTGCGGAGGTGAGGCACGGGAGATGGATAGATGTTCGCGGGGAAAGCAGCGGCTTGAACTGGAAGTGCTCTCTGTGTGCAAAACGAGTATTACAAAAATCTCCATGCTGCCCCAACTGCGGCGCTCGCATGGACAAGGAGGACGAGCATGAAGTTTCGGAATAAAACGGGCGAAGTCGCACTTACCATTGAACAGGCATTAGCGCAGTTTTGCGATAGCAAAGAAGATTGCGACTATTGCGAGCTTCGGGAACCCGTGCAGCAATACGCAGGGACAAAGAGGCCGTGTCATGAATACGTAAGAGCCAACCCTCACGAAGCCGCCCGACTGATGGGATACGAGGTGGTGGAGGATGATATGTTGGAGCCAACAAAACATAAGGAGGAGGCCAACACGGCCAACGCCGTAGAAGGTATGTGCTGCGACTGTGCTCACGGCGGACCCTGCTGCTCTTGGGACGAGAACGAGAATTGCCAGCACAAGAAAGAGGACGGCACTTGCTGGGTGCCATATACGAAGGAGGAGGCCAACATGGACAAGCCGAGAATTTGTGAGGTGCTGGGGGTCGAAGTGGGAGAGCACTTCAAGATTAAAGGATACAAAGGCGAATATCACATCAATGGTTGCGGTGTCCTAAAATGGGGCGGCCAAACGAGTGATGATGCAATTTACGAAGCCATCAACCACCCCGACCGCATCATCCGCAAGCCCCGCTGGACGCAGCAGGAGGTGGAGAGGGCGAAGGCTATCAAGGTACTGTTTCCATGTGCGATAGCAATTACAAAGGCACCATTTGGAAGCGTTTTTGTGTCTGGCGCTTCGCTGACATTGAGTACAGAATATTTCCCATCCATCCAGCCCGGCCAGTCCGTCACCCTTGACGAGATCATCGGAGGTGCCCAATGAGAGAAATCCTTTTCAAAGCCAAGCGGCTGGATAATGGAGAATGGGTGGAAGGGTATTACATAGGCCCAATAGGTGTGCTTGATGTACATGAGATTTGCGATGTTCATGATATTACAGGACCGCGTGTCGAAGTTGACCCCTCCACGGTCTGCGAGTGGACGGGGCTCATTGATAGGGACGGTACGAAGGTGTTTGAGGGGGACAGGCTGTTTGACCCACATGAAAAAAGAACTTTTTTGTGGTGGAGTACGATCCACTTGAAGCCGGATTCACCTTGGAAAGCAATGATGGACGGTATGTAGATTTTAACCGTGTGCCGTATAGTAAGATCATCGGCAACATCCACGACGGGGAGGGCGGACGGCATGAGGGGGCAGAGCATGACTGAAACCGAAGTAATCTCCATTGATCGTCACGGCCAGCGGAAGGAGTATCCATCGATCAAATCTGCAGCAGAGGATGTTGGTGTTCGCCCCTGCAGGATTTCCACCGCCTGCGTTACTGCCCACCGCTGCGCGGGACGCTATTGGATCAAGAAGGAGGATATGGATGGGTGAGTTCCCGGAAAGGCTGAGAAAGTTGCGGGAGTCCATGCGGCCAGTTCGGAGTATGACAGTTACATCACAACTGATGGGGTTAAGCCCGGATGCGCTTCGGAAATATGAGCGAGGAGAGGTCGAACCGAAGATGACAGCTTTAAAATTGATTGCGGCATATTATCACATTAGTTTGGACGAGCTGTGTAAAATGGAGGACGAGTAACTCTTCATGGTCTCACAAAGAATATCAGATATTCATAAAGTTTTATGAGCACAAAGCGCCATCTATGCGACAATGGAGCATGAGGGAGTGACTTCCCCATGCTCCTTCTTTTTCCTCCCCTTTCGGGCTGTGACCAACCACGGCCCAAAGGACAACCCACTCCCCGGCAGGGGTATCTAGTGAGATATAAAACAGATAGGAGGTTGCCTCTCTTGTGTGTTCCCTGCCGGGGGACTCCTTCCAAATATGCCGCAGCTCGATGCAGCCCACGATCAGGGCCGGAAGGTCGCACCTTCCATGCGGCACCATAGGGCGTGCCGTCTCGCTGAAAAGATGGGAGGGACGGGTATGGGGAATTTTTGATTGAGGTGGTGATATGCCGAATGAGCGAAACCTTATACCGATGGAAAAGAGAAGCCGGAAGAAGCCCGAGAGATGGGGCGGAAAGGGGCCGTGCATCCGGCGAAGCCCGCCGACGCAAGAAAAGCCTAAGAGAAGCGGCGGAATTGTACCTCTCTCTGCCGGTTTCGGACAAGCGGAAGTGGAACAAGCTGTCAGAGGATGGTGTCCCGCCGGAAGATGTGAACAACCAGATGGCGATCATCGCCGGGCTGTCCATCAAGGCCGCTAAAGGAGACGCCAAGGCGGCAAAGGTGCTGTTTGACCTACTGCCCACCGATGGGGCAGACCCGCTGGAACAGGCGGAGGACGATCCCATCACCAAGAGCTTGAAGGAGGAGGCGGAAAATGGCCTTCTCTGATAAGCAAAGGCAGATCATGCGGTTCCCATACACCAGCTACGACGCACTGATCTGCGATGGCGCAGTCCGTTCGGGCAAGACCTCCATCATGTCCCTGTCCTTCTTCCTGTGGGCGATGGGAAATTTCAACAACTGTGCATTTGCGTTCTGTGGGAAATCTGTGGGCGCTGTGGAACGAAACATCGTTGTGCCGCTGCTGTCCGTGGTCTACCTCCGGCAGAATTTCGATATCCGATACAACCGGGGCGATCATGTGATCGTTGCCCGGAGGGGGAATCGGGAAAATCGGATTTTACCTATTCGGTGGTAAGGACGAGAGCTCGTACACTCTGGTGCAGGGCGTGACGCTGGCCGGAGTGCTGCTGGACGAAGTGGCCTTGATGCCCCGCTCTTTCGTGGAGCAAGCGCTGGCCAGGTGCTCCGTCAAGGGGAGCAAGCTGTGGTTCAACTGTAACCCGGAGAATCCCCAGCACTGGTTCCGGCAGGAGTGGATACTGAAACCGGAGAAGCATAACGCTCTCCATCTACATTTCTTGATGGATGATAACCCGTCTCTGGACGAGGAAACCAAGGCGCGGTATCGCTCCATGTACAGCGGCCTCTTTTACGAGCGGTACATCCTGGGCCGCTGGGTCATGTCTGAGGGCCTGATCTATGACATGTTTGACCCGACGGAAAACGTGTATCGAGAGCGGCCTGCCGGGATGTATGACCGTTCTCAGCGCTATATCGCTTGTGACTACGGCACTACCAATCCGACGGTGTTTCTGGATATTTATGACGACGGAGAACGCATCCGGGTAGACCGGGAATACCGCTGGGACAGCCGGAAAGAGCGCCGGCAGAAAACAGATCAGGAGTATGCCGACGACTTCTTGGAATTCATGGGCGGCACGGATGCCACGGTGCTGGTGGACCCGTCCGCAGCGTCCTTCATTGTGGCGCTGCGGCAGCGAGGTGTATACGTCCGGGAGGCGGACAATGATGTGCTGGATGGGATACGCAAAACCGGAGTCCTGCTGAACCGACGGGAAATCCTGATCCATGAGCGGTGCTCCGGCCTGATTGATGAGCTTGGGACTTACTTATGGGACGAAAAGGCGTCCCTGAGAGGTGAGGAGAAGCCGGTCAAGCAGCAGGACCACGGGCCGGACGCCCTGCGCTATTTTGTGAATGATTTACCTGATTGGAGGTTTGAAGGTGTCCAGACGGCATAAGACCCGCCCTGCGGGGAATCAACCGAATACAGAGGCGGTCAGCGTCCAGGACGCGTTCTCCAATCCCCCTGTTCCGCCTGGGGTGGGGGCAGTCAGTCCCCCCTTGGAGGCCACAGAATACCCCTTAACCCGGATGACCGACAACTACGCCCTGCTCAATTCGCTTTACCGGGACAACTGGGTGGTGCAGAACGTGGTCGGCCTGATGGTGGATGACATGCTGCGTGAGTGGTACAAGCTAAAGGGCAGCTATACCCGGAGGCCCTGGACGCCCTGAGCAAGGTGGAACGGGACACAAGACTGCGGGAACGGATCAACGAGGGCCTGCGCTGGGGGCGTTTGTATGGCGGCGCTGCCGGTCTCATCATGATCGATGGGCAGGACGACCTCTCCAAGCCCCTGGACATGGATATGATTTACCCTGGCAGCTTCAAGGGCCTGTACATCCTGGACCGCTGGCAGGGCATCACGCCCAACATGGAGTTGGTCTTTGAGGGGGGAGACCCGGTCCCCGAAAGCTACTCTATCACCGACGCCCGGGGTCACACGGTGGTCAATGTCCATCACTCGCGGGTAGTTCGGTTCACCGGCCGGGACCTGCCGTTTCTGGAGCGGGTGGCGGAGATGTACTGGGGCGAGTCCGAGGTGGAGGCCCTGTACAAGGACGTGGTGGCCCATGACAACGTGAGTGCCAACATGGCCGCGCTGACGTTCCAGGCCAATATCAACACCATGGAAGTCAAGGGACTGGAGCAGCTGTTCTCGATCGGCTCCAGTCAAGCCCAGCGGCGGTTCTGGAATGTGATGCAGGCCCAGAGCGTGCTACGCTCCAACTTCGGCACGCAGCTTGTGGAACAGGGCAATCAGATCAGGAATACGCAGTACACCTTCACTGGTCTGCAAGAGGTCTACGAGTCCATGTGCCTGAACCTGTGCGGTGCCTCTCATTACCCTATGACAAAGCTGTTTGGGCGCTCCCCGGCGGGCATGAACGCCACCGGGGAGAGCGACCTGAAAAACTACTACGACTATGTGGGCAGCCAACGGGAGGCAAAGGTGAGGCCGGTCCTGCAAAAGCTCCTGCCCGTGCTGGCGTTGAGTGCGTGGGGAGAGGCGCCGGATGATCTGGAGGTTACCTTCCCGCCGCTGTGGACACCCACGGCGACGGAGACAGCGGAGATCGCACTGAAAAAGGCGCAGGCCATTCGGGATACTTTCCAGGCCGGATTGTTCCAGGCAGACACCGCCATGAAGGAGCTGAAAAAGCTGGAAGAGGAGACCGGAATGTTCGGCAGTATCAGCGACGAGGAAGTAAATGCCGCTGCCGGGAAGAACTACCAGGATGTGACAGCCCTGCGGGACCCTCTGATGGGGCTGGGATATGGTGAGATGAATGCCGACACTGAACCGGGCGCCGAATGAGCGGGAACAGCAGAAGCTGATCGAGATTTTCCTCAAAGCGGAAACCTACATCATCAATGAGATCGGGCGGCTCCGGTCCATGTGCAATGTGGATTACCATGCTGTGGCCGCGCTTGAACGGGTGCAGGCCATTCTCCGCAAGATGGAGTCCGACTCGTGGGAATATGTGCCCCGCATGATCGAGCAGATGTTTTACGTTCGGGTGCCGGAGGCCCGGCGCATCGCGGGAGAGACCCCGGCCAAGCACTTTATGGGCTATATCAATGCCATGTCGCTCACGGGTGAGCAGACGGCCATTGTGGACACGCTGGTGCAGAACCTGATGGGGGAGATCACCGATTCGGCCATGACGGCCATGGCGACCGTGCAGAGCGCCGTTGTGGGCCGCACAGAGCCGGATGTGTACCGGCGGGTGGGGCTGGAGCAGGTAGCCAATATGCAGGCCGCAGGGCGCGGGGCGAACATCACCGTGCCCGGATTTGTGGAGGCGCTGCGGCGGGAGGGCATCACGGCCTTTGTGGACAGGGCGGGGCGCAACTGGTCTTTACATACCTACTGCTCCATGGTGACCCGCACCACATCCCGGCAGGCGGAAGTGATGGCGGTGCTGACGGCGGACCCGGAGCAGGACCTGTACCAGATTTCAAGGCACGGCACCACCTGCGGCCTGTGCGCCCCCTATGAGGGCAGGGTGTATTCCAAGAGCGGCGCCGACCCGGACTTCCCGCCGCTGGCGGACGCATTTGGGAAAGTGGACCCGGATGGGCCGAACAGTCTGACGAACACCTATCTGAACATCCATCCGAATTGCCTTCATGTTCTGATCCCGTGGACGCCCATGGGCCGGACGCCGGAGGAAATTCAGAAGATCAGGGATTTTTCCAATCCGGCCAGGAACCCGTACAGCGTGGACCCGCGGACCGAGAGACAAATCAAAGCCTACCGGAACAAGGAGGCGGCTCGGCGGAGCTGGCTGGCGGATTACCGCCAGTGGGAGCGGTACCGCATGACGCTGGGGACAAGGTGCCCAAGACCTTCGAGACGTTCCAGCGGCACAAAAAAGAGGACGACGCAAAGTACAAGACTTGGATGAAGGAGTACAGGGAGGCAAACCGTGAATCTGACACCGACAGCAATTAAAGCCATTGAGTCCATCCTGTCTAAAGGGGACCGGGCGGAGGTCATTCCGACCAAAGAGGGGCCGAAGGTTATAAAAGTCGTCCGAAAAGAAGTGAAATTCGCTTTAAAATAGGCTGTGTTTGTGGTATAATATAGTTGCTGGCTAGGGTAGCTCCCAAAAAGCGGCCCGCCTTGCCGCCTGCCAGCAATTTAATAAAAGGCGAATTACGAAAGGCGGTAATTCAATATGGGAAGGTTTATTGATATAACCGGGAAGCGGTTTGGACGCTGGACGGTGATTGGACGTGCAGAAAGCCGAACGTCTGCCGGGAAACCTGTTGTTTTCTGGAAGTGCAAATGCGACTGCGGAACAGAAAGAGATGTTAGCGGCAATTCCTTGAGGTGTGGACTTTCCGAATCGTGTGGGTGCTTACATAAAGAAAAAGTAAAGTCCTTATGCGAATCCAGAAGATTAAAAAAACAGATTTTTTATAGATGGAAATGTTGTACACGTCCAGACAAAACAAGGAGAATTTCTTTGTGATAAACAAGATTGGTCCGATTTATCCAAATACTATTGGCAAATCGGAAAAGACGGGTACCCAGTTTCTTGTATAAACAAAAAGTTCAAAAAGTTTCATGTTTTGATTTTGGAATGTCCGAAAGGATTTGAACGAGATCATATAAACGGAAACCGGGCTGACAACAGGAGAGAAAATCTTAGGGTTATCCCGGCTAGTGCGAATCGCTTTAATAAAGGAATGAACAGCCGGAATAAAAGTGGGCATACCGGCGTGTTTTGGTATGAACGGTATAAAAAATATCAAGTTTCAATTAAAGCGAGAGGGAAAACCGTTCATCTTGGGTATTATGAGGACTATGATGAAGCTGTCAGGGTAAGAGAAGAAGCGGAAATGCAGTATTTTGGAGAATACAGAAGAAAATAAACATCATTCCCGCCTCTAAGCGGTGAGGTGGAAGAGCCGAGCGTGGCTGTCGATCAACATCGACGGTCACGCTCTTTTTTCGTTTTGAGGTGATTTTATGGATTATCTACAACTCTTACAAAAAGCGCTTGCGGAAGAAATACAGGCAACAAGGTTATACCTTGCTTGTATGGCGGCTGCTCCACAATCAGATATCCCGGTGTTGCTAGAAATAAACACAGATGAGACAGACCACATTGCGCTCATATCTACGCTTATTTCTAATCATACAGGTCAGGATGTGGATTACGAAACTATGGTCCCGGGGGTGGAGTGATGGCGGTTGCATACTACGGGGACCGGATATCGCCTCACATGACGGACACGCCAGAGGGCTTTTTAATCTGTCACGATGTCCCCATTGCCCGGACAGGGCCGCAGGACTATCTGGCCCGGGAGATGATGCTGGATGGAGACCCGGAGCGGATCGTGACGGTCCAGCGGCACCCGGAGGACGTGTTCGAGGCGGCCACCCTGGCCTCCTTTGAGGGAAAGCCAGTCACCGACGGCCATCCCCCAGAGAATGTGGGGCCGGAGAACTATTCGGCGTACACGAAAGGACACGTCCAGAACGTCCGCCGGTCCGGGGAGTACATCGTGGCGGACCTGTACATCAACGACGCCAACCTGGCGGAGGAAGTCCGGAACAACGTCAAGCGGGAAGTCTCCTGCGGGTATCTCTGCAGCTATGTGCCGGACGGAGCCGGATACCGGCAGAGCAACATTCGCGGCAATCACGTGGCCGTCGTGCCGAAAGGCCGGGCGGGGGCCGCGGTTGCAATACAAGACACCGCCCCGGAGGCGGAGAAAGGTGGAAACAAACACATGAACGAATTCTGGAAGTCTGTCCTCCACGCCTTTGGAATGGCGGCGAAGGACGCCAGCCCGGAAGAGCTGGACAAGATGGTGGAGACTGCTGCCACCGCGCTGGACGCTGAGCCCGCCGAAAAGGCGCAGGAAGCGGAACCCGCGGAGAGCAAGACCGCCGAAGATGAAATGGTCGAGAAGGCCCCCAAGGGCGACGACCTGGGCAGCAAGCTGGACCGGATCATTTCCATGCTGGAGGCCAAGAGCCGCGGCGGCGAGGGCGAGCACCGGCTTCACGACGAGAGCGACATTGACGAGGAGATCAAGCGCCTGCTGGGCAAGGAAGAGGAGGGCAAGTCCATCACCATCCCTGTGGAGAATGACGCCTGTATGGACGATGCCACCAAGGACGCCGCTGTGGCTGTCCTGCGGAAAGTTCGCCCCGCTGTGGCCGCTATTGAGGACAAGCACGCCCGGGCGAAGGTCACCGATGCCCTGCTGTCCGCCGTGCGTGGCAAGGACGTGATGGGTGAGATCGCCAAGGCCGCGCAGGACAGCGCAAGGGCCGCCGCTGAAAAGACAAGCAAAAACACTTATGAAACCATGTGCGCGGAGTCCGAGGCCGCCTATGCCGCACGGAATCCCCACAAGAAGAAGGAGGACTAATCATGGCACTGAATCCCCAGGTGATCGGCACCAGTATGCCCCACGGCTTTGCTGGTTGCTATGCGCGTCAGCCGGACATGATCGTCGAGACCCGCCCCTGCGGCGGCAATGACAAGATCGTGTTCGGAACCCCTGTGAAGTACGATGCGAACGGCAATGTGGTAGCATTTGCCGGAACCGGTACCACCGCCGCGCAGTTTGCCGGTGTGGCTGCCGCGGAGATCAAGAGCGCTCTGACCTATCTGGACCCGGGCAACGGACAGTTTGCTCCCGGCGAGGCGGTGGGTGTGTTCCAGCGGGGCAGCATCAATGTGAAGTGTTACGGCACCACAGCCCCCAAGCTGGGCGGCGCGGTGTATGTGCTGCTGAACACCACGGAGACCGCGGGGCTGTCCAACGTGCCTGCCGGTTCTTTTACGGCGATGGAGGACGGCACCACAACCGCCAACACCGTGCAGCTGACAAATTGCCAGTGGGGCGGTCCCGCTGATGCAAACGGCGTGGCTGAGCTGGTCATCCTGACCCGCGCCAACGCCTGAAAGGAGGACTAACACATGAGCTTTACCAATGTTGGAACCACCAACGCCGGGGTGTTCACCGCCCGGACCCAGGGCGCAGTGACCGGCGTGCCCACCATGGACGCAAACGGCATTCAGTCCGGAAACGCGTTCCTGGTCTCCGAGCTGGAGAAGCGGGACCCGCTGATTCGCAAGCCCCTGACCAGCGTTACCTATCCCCGCGACATCGTGATCCAGTCCGGCGGCGGCTGGGTGGATTATGTGTCCGCCATGACGGTGGCCTATGGCATGACCGGAGGCGCGGGCGCATCTCCTGTGACAGCAGGCAGTGCCAACGGCATCCCCATCGTGCAGGCCAGTGTGGACAAAGGGCGTGTTCAAGGCCCACACCTTCGCGGCGGCCCTGCGGGTCATGTGGCAGGATATGCAGCGGGCCAACTACATCGGCCGGTCCCTGGACAATCTGCTGCAGGACGGCGTGCGAATGTCCTATGACAAGCACGTGGATCAGAACACCTATACCGGAATCACTGAGTATGGCACCACGGGCCTTGTGAACAGCCCCTGGCGACAGAGACCACCGCCGCAGCCACCGGCACCAGTTCCGGAACGGAGTGGAGCACCAAGACGCCCGATCAGATTCTGAACGACGTGAACACTGCCCTGCTGACGGTTTGGGCGGCCAACGGCTACGACCTCTCCGCCATCCCCAACCACATCCTGCTGCCTTATGAGCAGTATAACTACATCATGACCACCAAGGTAACCGACCTGGCCACTGAGACCATCTTCGACTTCCTGATGAAGAACAACGTGGCGGCCAAGAACGGCGGCGACCTGTTTATCGGCGCAACGGCCTGGTGTAAGGGTGCGGGCTCCGCCGATGCAGACCGCATGGTGGTGTACGTGAACCACGAGCGGTTTGTGAAGGAGGACGAGCTGGTGCCCCTGAGCCGGATCATGTCTCAGCCCAATGTGGAAAACGTCTGCTACGACACCGCATACATGGCCAACCTCTCCGAGGTGGAAATCTTCTATCCCACCTCCATCCTGTATGTGGACGGAATTTGAGGTGGCTGTATGTTTGTGCTGAGCAAACGGAACATCATCCTTCCCGCGCCGGATGGCTCCGCGGCTGTCCGGCTGCGGGCGGGCATGATGGAGACCGTGCCGGACTGGGCGGCGGAAACGCCTTACTTTAAGGCGCTGGTGAGGGACGGGAAGATCGTGCCCTCCGGAACCTCCGACAGGGAGACACAGACGGCGGCGGAGAAGAAGGTCAAGACCCGCCGGGGGGAAAACGGAAGAGTGAAAACAGGGCCTCCCGCCGGGCCGGGCGCCCAAGCCCGCAAAGCGGGTGCGCAAGCGGGCCCGGTGGGAAGACGACGAGCAAGGAAATGCAGGGAGTTTTCCCCGGCAGGGGGAAACAGACCGGAATGGACTTTGTGAGGAGGAAGCTGCGGGTATGTGGTGTTGGAAACCTCAGTTTTTTTGGTGTAAAGGCCGCTGCGGCCAATATCGCCTGCGGGCAGGGAAATTACACGGTAGAGGACTTCCGCACGGACTACCCGCAGTTTTTCAACAAAGAGGGATACTTCCTGGGCTCTCTCCCCATGCTGGAACAGATCATCCGGATGGCGAATGGGAGCATCCAGCCGGACCGGTGGCTGGACGGTTGGCGGTATGCCGTGGGGCTTTACGTGGCCCACTACGTCACCTTGTCTCTGCGAGGCTACGCCGCCAGCAACGAAACACCGGAGCAGGCGGCGGCCTCCGGGGCATTGGTGGGCGTGGTGAAGTCCGCCACTCTGGGCGACGCCTCCGTCACTTACGACACCGCCGCCATCACGGCGGGCACCGAGGACTGGGGCGACCTGAACTCCACTACCTACGGGCAGATTTTGGCAAACCGGGCGAAGCTGATCGGCATGGCGGGAAGCTATGTGATCTAGGGGGTGTGGTATGAACTGGCAGGATTGGTACACCGACACCATGAGCGTTTACCGGGTGCGGGAGGTCCTGGACGGCAATTTGACCCGGCATGAGCGGGCGCTGGTGTCCGGAAACATCCCCTGCCGCATCTACCAGAGCGACAACAGGACCGTTAACATGACCGAGACAGCGGCCAGCCTGAAGGAGTCCGACCACCTGGCCTGCGACATCTCTGTGGATGTGCGGGCCGGGGACGAGCTGGTGATTACCAGAGGCGGCAGGCTGGGAAAGCCGGGGCCGGTCATCCGGGCCTTTGCCGGGGAGCCGAATCTCTACTATGAGCCGTTCGGGGCCATCATCCCGGGGCTGGCCCATCAGGAAATCCGGCTGTTACAGCAGGAGCGTGTGACATGACACTGGAAGAGCGGATTGCACAGCTGCGGGATGTGGAGGCGCGGTTTCCCGGGGAGCTGACCGCCGTTGCGAAGGGAGCCACCATCCGGGCCGTGGAAAAGGCCGCGGAGCTGACGCCGCCCACGCTGGACGATCTCTCCGGCACCAATACCCGGTCCGGTGGGATGAAGCAGCACTGGGCGTCGGATTCCAAGGTGACCCCTGTCAAGCGCGGCAGGAGCTACGTAACGCATTTGAACAACGATAAGCAGTACGCCTCCTATGTCAACGACGGCCACCGGATGGACCGGCATTTCGTGCCGGGATTGGTCATCAACCCGGAGAGCGGGATGCTGGAGTACAACCAGGACGGAAAAGGCGGCATCGTGGTGGGCACGAAGACCCAGTATGTGGAGGGGCTGTTCATGGCAGAGGCGGCCCATGAGGAATACCATCGGGTAGTTCGTGCGGAAGCGGAACGGCTGCGGAGGATGCTGGAATGAACTTCACGATTTCCACAATCGCAAAGAGCCTGGCTGGCTATCTGGCCCCGTCGTTTCCCGGCGTGACCTTCTACGAGGACCCGAACCAGCAGGACAGTAAACCGCCGATGATGTTTTTGCAGCAGCGGTACGCCCACATCGAGCCCCGGCGGAACAACGGGTATTATTTGCGGCGGATCGGGCTGGACCTGACGTATCTGGTGGACTACAACCTGCCCAACCTGCAGCAGATGTACCAGCAGGCGGCGGAGACGCTGGACCTGCTGATGGAGACCTTTCCGTACTCCGACGAGACGGACGCTGCCCTGCTGCGGACCTGTGACCGGGAGTGGCGGATCGATCTGGATGCCCTCCACTACAAGTTCGAGCTGCGGGTGTGGGTCACCATTCCGGAGGACAGCGTGAAGATGGAGACCATGGACTACGACGAAAGGCTGAAAGATGGCTAAGAAATACAGGCGGGAGGTCCTGCTGCTGGGACCCCCGATTTGCAAGATACCAGAAGGACTTCCTGGGAGTGGTCCTTTCCAAATCCGAATACACCATAGCCGAGGCCGAAAAGGCGGTCAAGGCATTTTTCAAACAAAAAGGAGCGTGATTTGTATGGCTGGCGGCACCTGGCAGAGCCAGAACAAGATTCGGCCCGGCGTCTACATCCGGTTTACTTCCAACCGGGACCTGGGGCTGACGGTCAGCGACCGGGGCACGGTGGCGATTCCGGCGGCCCTCTCCTGGGGCCCGGTGGAGACGGTACAGACCATTGCGGCCGGGGCGGACATGGTTCCGTACACGGGGTATGACATCACCGACCCCAAAAACAGGTTTCTGAACGAGATGTTCAAGGGCACCAACCGGACAGCGGCGCCCAACAAGGTCCTGTTGTACCGCCTGGGGGCGACGGGGCAGAAGCAGGCCACGGCGGAGATCGCTCCGCTGACAGCGACGGCCAGATATCCCGGCGTCCGGGGCAATGACATCACGATTGTCATCACGGAACTAACAGACCCGGCGGACACCTTCACCGTCTCCACGGTGGTGGGCGGTGTGATCGAGGACCAGCAGACGGCCAAGACCGTGGAGGACCTGAAGGCCAACGACTGGGTGACGTTCTCTGGAACCGGCGCCCTGGCGGCGAGCGTGGGCGCGCCCCTCACCGGCGGCGCGGACGGCGCTCCGGCCTCCAGCGATTATACGGACTTCCTGACGGCCATTGAGCCGTACAAGTTCGATGTGCTGGCATACGATGGCTCGGACTCTACTGTGGAGGATGCCTTCCAGGCATTCATCAAGCGGATCGCCGACGAGGAGGGCGCACAGTCCCAGCTGGTGGCGGCGGGCCTGACCAACCCGGACTCCCGGTACATCATCAACGTGAACTCCGGCGTGGTGCTCTCTGACGGAACCACCCTGACGCCCCAGCAGGTTGTCTGGTGGGCAGCGGGCGCCCAGGCCGGGACCCGGTACAACGAGTCTCTGACCTACGCCGCGTACCCCGGTGCGGTGGATGTGACGCCGAAGCGGACCAATTCCGGGTATGAGCAGGCTTTGCGGAACGGGGAGTTCGTGCTGTTCGCGGACGACGGCGTGGTGAAGGTGGAGCAGGACATCAACTCTCTGGTGACCTATACCACGGACATCACCGAGCCCTACCACAAGAACCGGGTCATGCGGTTGCTGAACACCATCGCCAATGACATCTATGAGCAGTTCTCCGACGGTTTCATCGGCGTGGTGAACAACAACGAGGCGGGCCGGATGCAGTTCAAGAGCGCCATTGTGGGCTATCTGCTGGACATCCAGGCAAACAGCGGCATCCAGAACTTCGACGCGGAGGATGTGACCGTGGAGGCGGGCGAGGCCATTGACGCCATCGTGGTCAATCTGGCGATTCAGCCGGTGGATTCCGTGGAGAAGATTTACGTCACCATCTCGGTGAACTGAGGGAGGTGTGATACATGGGTATTTACTGGCAAAGGACACCCTGAACGGCGCGGAGGGTTCCATCGTCGTGACCCGTGACGGCAAAAACTATGTGGTGGCCGGGATGCGGAACATCACCACCAACGCTGAGATGCAGTCCAACGATATGCGGGTCATCGGCACCCGGACCATTCAGGACAAGCCCAACGGCGCCAAGCTGACAGGCACCGGGAACATCTACTACGGCACCAACCTGTGGACGGACATGGTGCTGGAGTATATCCAGACCGGCGTGATGCCGGAGTTCGACATCCAGATCACCAACCATGACCCCACCACGTCCGTGGGCGCTCAGGTGATGGCCTATTACGGATGCCACCTGACCGGGACCGTCCCGCTGAGCATTCTCAATGACGAGGAGTCCATGCTGAGCTACGACTTCAACTTCGCTTACACCCGGGTGGCCCGGCTGCAATCGTTCAACGACCCGGCACAGCTGGGGAACTAAGGAGGAAACATGAGCAATTTGTCTGCGTTCCTGCATCCCGTGACGGTGCAGGAAGAGAAGGAGATCGTCATTTCCAGACGGTTTTTGGATGAGGACGGCAACCCGGCCAAGTTCAAGATTCGGTCCATTACCCAGGACGAGGCGGACGCGCTGCTGAAGCAGTCCACCCGGACCGTGAAGAAGCGGGACGGCAGCCTGGAGCGGACGGTGGACGACCAGGACTTCAACCGGCGCTTGATCGTGGCGGCCACGCTGGTGCCGGACTTCCGGTCCACGGAGCTGTGCGGCGCCTATGGCGTCATGGACCCGCTGATGGTCCCCGGCAAGATGCTGTTTTCCGGGGAGTTCAGCAATCTTCTCCGGGAGATTCTGGACCTGTCCGGCCTTGGCGGTTCCGTGGAGGACGAGGCAAAAAACTGATCGCCGGGGACGCCTGGGACGTTGACACGCTGGTGGCCTACTACTGCTTTGTCAACCTCGGGTGGGCCCCCGGGCAGTATGACGCCCTGCCCCGGCGGGAAAAAGCCCTGGTGCGGGTCTTTGCCCTGCGGAGCATGGAGGAGAACAAACAGCTGCAGGACAGCTTGAAAAAGAGGTGAGACCGTGGCGGTCATTCAGGACACCTTGCGTCTGAACGACGAATACTCCCGTGTTTTGCGGGACTACATCAACAATCTGACTCGGGCCGGGAGTGCCGCCCGGAGGCGGCAGCGACAGCAACCGCCTGTATGGCGACAGCGCGGCCAATGCCGCCCGGCAGACCTCCGGGCTGGTGAGTGAGCTGCGCAGTCTGGCGGGGGCGTATCTTGGCATTCAGGGCGTGCGGGCGCTGACGGGGCTTTCGGACTCCATGACGAGCATCACGGCCCGGCTGGACATGATGAACGACGGCTTGCAGACCACGGAAGAGCTGAACCGGATGATCTATGAGTCCGCCCAGCGGTCTCGGGGCTCCTACCAGCAGACGGCCAATCTGGTGGCGAAGCTGGGCACTTTGGCCGGGGACGCTTTTTCCAGCAACCGGGAGAATCGCCTTTGCGGAGCAGCTGAACAAGCAGATGGCCCTGTCCGGCACCACCACCCAGGAGGCCCAGGCGGCCATGCTGCAGCTGACCCAGGGCCTGGCCTCCGGCACCCTGCGGGGTGAGGAGCTGAACTCCGTACTGGAGCAGACGCCCATGATCGCCCAGAGCATTGCCAAGTACATGGGCGTGAACACCGGGGAGATGCGGGAGCTGGCCTCCGAGGGGGCCATCACCGCGGGCGTGGTGAAGAGCGCTATGTTCGCCATGGCGGACGAGATCAACGCCAAGTTTGAACAGATGCCCATGACCTGGGGGCAGGTGTGGACCTCCATGCAGAACACGGCCATCCAGGCATTGCAGCCGGTGCTGAACGCGGTGAACTGGCTGGCGAACAATCTGTCCATCATCGGGCCGATTGTGGCTGGGCTGGCGGCGTCCTTTGTGGTGTTCCAGGTGGCGGCCCACTGGACGCAGATCGCGGCCGCGGCGGCGGGGGCCTATCATTTTGTGGTGAACCTGCTGACGATTGGGTTTGGCGTTCTGCGGGGCAGCACGGCTGCGGCTTCAGCGGCGGTGATGACCTTCAACAGCGCGCTGTTTGCATCCCCGATCACCTGGATCATCATGCTGGTGGGGGTGCTGATCGGACTGCTGTACGCAGGCGTGGCGGCGTTCAACAAGCTGACCGGATCGTCGGTCTCCGCCACAGGCATCATCACGGGAACGCTGGCAACGCTGGCGGCGTTTGTGTTCAACAGTGTGCTGGTCCCGATTCAACGGGGGTTCGCGTCCTTCGCAAATTTCCTTGGAAATGTATTCGACAATCCGGTGGCGTCGGTGAAGCTTCTGTTTTATGACATGGCCCTGACAGTCCTGGGCTTTATCCAGAATGTGGCGCAGGGGCTGGAAAACCTGATCAACAAAATCCCGGGCGTCGAGGTAAATCTCACATCCGGCATCGACATTTTACAACAAGATCGCACAAGGCGCTCAGACCATCAGAAGCGAATCCGGCTGGAAGGAGTATATCAAGGCGTGGGACTACAAGGACCTGGCGGACGCCTTTTCCGGCGGACAACTGGGGAAGCAATCTGTTTTCTGGCTCTTCTCAGACTTCTGCGCTGGACTATACCAACACTCCGACCTATTCTCAGGTTTCTGGGAATCGCCGGCAGCGTGAAGGGCATTGAGAAGTCCGTGAACATGAGCGAGGAGGACATCAGGGCTCTGGTGGACGTGGCGGAGCGGCGGTATGTGAACAACGTCAATCTGACGGCCCAGACGCCGGTCATCACCATCAACGGGGCCAACACCGGCCGCACGGCGGCGGACCGGCAGAATTTGGCAAACGCCATCCGGGACATCCTGATCGAGCAGGTGTCCTCCGGGTCCGCCAGGACCACGGCGCGGGCGTTTTGAAAACAGAAAAGCGGCACCCTGCGGCGCCGCGTTTCTCACTGGGCTTTTTTCAATTCGGCGATTTCCTCGCTATGCAGCTTCAACACTGCGTCGTGGACCTCCAGCTTATCCGTGATTTTTTTGTGGTCATCGTCTTTCGGGATTTGGTCCACTTCCCCTTTCAAATCAGAGAGCATTTCGGCCAGCATATTGAATTTGGGCGTGACCTCATTTTCCACGACGATTTTCATGAGATCGGCAATCGCTTTCATGTCCTTTTCATCGAGCATCTTTATCCCTCCTCACTGAGCCTTTTTCAATTCGCTGATCTGCTCTTTCAAGAGCTCCGCGAGAGCGTCGAACTTTGGTTTGTTTCAATCCACATTATTTCAATGACAGCATCATTATACAGGAGGCGGGCATGAGCGTCAACAACTTTGGATTGTTTTTTACAAGGGACGGGGCGGTCATCCGCCTGCCGGTGAACCCCGAGAAGCTGCCGGTAGCACGGGACACGGAAAACGGGGATTACAATGTCCTGGGCATCGGGCAGATCATGGTGCCCCGGACGCCGAGCCTGAAAGAGGTGACGATCTCATCCTTTTTCCCGGGCAGGCCCTTTTCCGGGGTGCTGACGTCCGGTGGGTTTCAACCGCCGGAATTCTACATCCGGTTCTTTGAAGCGGCCATGAATGACAAGGCCCCCATCCTGTACACGCCGGTGCGGTACTATGAGAACGGAGAGCCGTTTATGACCGGAGACCCTGGCCTGCAGGTGCTGGTCACCCAGTTCAATACGGAAGAGCGGGGGGGGAGACCGGAGATTTTTACTACGACCTGACATTGACTGAGTACCGGGATTACACACCGGGCGTCATTCAGGTGCAGCCCCAGGGCGGCGGAACGCCTGCGGTGGCGACCACGGAGCCGTCCCGGGACATCCCGCAGGGGCAGCTGGTGGTGGGGACCACGTGCATTGCAAACGGTCCCTATTACTACACCAGCTACGGCGACGAGCCCCACGGAAACGGCAATGGCCGGACGGTGGTGGTGTCCCGGATCGTGGACGCCGCCCGGGCTTATCCCATCCATGTGACCACGGAGAGCGGCGGGGCGCTTGGATGGATGAAGAGGGAGGCGCTGCAGGTGGTGAGCAACACATGAAATGCGAGCTGCTGATCGCAAACAAGCGCAGCGGGAAGGTTTGGGACGTGGTGAACTGCACCCAGACCGCCTCCTGGACCACCAACCGGACCGGAAGCCCGGGGACCTTCAAGTTCACCCTGAACAAGTGCGCGGACATTGCCTTTCTGGAGGGCGACGTGGTGCGGTTCTCCGTGGATGGGGAATTGCAGTTCTACGGCTGGGTATTCACGAAGGTCAAAAACCGCTGGGACGAGATCGAGGTCACCTGCTATGACCGGCTGCGGTACCTGAAGGCCAACGCCTCCTATGCGTTCTACGGCCAGAAGGCGGGGGACATGATCCGGCAGATCGCCGCGGACTTTCAGCTGGATGTGGGCGCTGTGGCGGACACCGGACACGCCATCCCATCCTTCATCAAGGAGGACGAGACGGTGCTGGACATGATCGGGGAGGCGGTGCAGCAGACGCTGCTCAACACCGGGAACATCTATGTGTTTTTCGACGATGGGAACGGGCTGGCTTTGCGGCGGCCGGAGGACATGATCTCCCCAGTGGTGATCGGGGAGCGGTCCCTGCTGACGGAGTACGAGTACAAGACCGACATCGACGAGCAGACGTACAACTCCGTGAAGCTGGCCCGGCCCAACGAGGAGACCGGACGGTGGGAGGTGGTGATCGCGGAGGACTCCGCCAACATCGGACAGTGGGGGCTTTTGCAGCTGTATCAGACCGTGGACGAGGACGTGAACGACGCGCAGATGCGCGCCCAAGCGCAGGCGTCCCTGGCGTACTACAACCGGCGGATGCGGACGGTCAAGGTGAATTCTCTGGGCGTCCCGGGCCTGCGGGCGGGACAGATGGTCTTGATGAAAGTCCCCGGGTTGGGCGACATCAACCTGGACCAGTATGTGCTGCTGGAGCAGGTGACCCACACCTGGGAGAACGACGTACACACCATGGAATTTGAGACGATGGCGATTTGATATGGAACTGAGAGATGTTTTGCAACAGATGATCCAGGAGAACACCCGGGCGGGGCAGCCCACGGACCTGCGGATCGGGACCGTGACGAAGGCGGACCCGCTGGAGATCACCATCAACACCCAGATGGCCCCGCTGCGGGGGGGGTGCTGCTGCTGACGGAGTGTGTGGTGGAGAAAAAGATTCCCATTTTGCAGCACACCCACGAGATACACGATACGGCCACCGGCGGGGGAGACTGCGAGCCGGCGCTGCTGGAGAGCCAGATTATCTGCCGGGAGTTCGGGAAGACCCTGCCGGTGGAAAACGGCTATATCATCCTGAATCGCGCGTTAGCGGTGGGGGATGAAGTGATTTTACTGCGGGTGCAGAACGGACAGAAGTTCATCGTGCTGTCCCGTGTCTTTAAGGGGTGAGAGAATGCCGACATTACCGACGAGTTCGATTGACATTTCCGCCGGCGTGACCTTCCAGCAGCAGCCCTCCCGGACGTGGTACATCAACAGGGAGACCCGGAGAATACAGGGAGAGGTGGACGGACTGGCAGCCGTCCGGCAGGCGGTGGAGATCATTCTGAACGTGGAGCGGTTCCGCTGGCAGATTTACCGGCCCTACTCCGGGATGCAGTGGGAGGGGCTGATCGGCCAGGACCCGGGGTATGTGGCGTCCGAATTGCAGCGCCGGATCACCGCGGCCCTGACTATGGATGACCGGGTGCGGGGAATTTCCGACTTTACCTATTCTGTGGCCGGGAATACCCTGTCAGCATCCTTTACAGTGAACACTGTGTACGGAAGCGAACAGACCTCAGTGGAGGTGAATATCAGTTGATCGATTTTACGCAGGAGACCTATCAGAACATCCTTCAGGCCATGCTGGACCGGGTTCCGGACACCTACGACAAGCGGGACACGGCCCCCATCCCCACGGCCCTGGGCCCGGCAGCGTTTGTCATCGAGGGATTCTACCTGACATTGAATCAGGTCCAGCGGCAGGCGTTTGTGCAGACGGCCTCCGGACAGTCTCTGGATGATCTGGCGGTGATTGCGGGCCTGACGAGATACCCCGCTTCTGCTGCGGTGCGGCTGGGCGTGTTCAACGCCGCTGTGGCGATTGGCGCACGGTTCTCCACCATCAACGGGGAGAACTCCATCAACTTCATTGTGACGGCCACAGACACCCCGGAGGACCCGGAGGAGGGATTCCACTATTACCAGCTGACGGCGGAGACGGCGGGGACCATCGGCAACGAGTACACCGGGCCGATTCTGCCCATCACCGCCATTCCCGGCCTCACCAGCGCCCAGATCACGGACATTCTGGTGCCGGGGACGACGCGGAGACGGACGAATCGTTCCGGGAGCGGATCGTCGAGGCACTGAACGAGCGGCCCTTCGGCGGCAATATCGCGGCATACAAGCAGTATGTGGGCGGCTTGGATGGCGTGGGCAGCGTGCAGGTGTACCCCACCTGGAACGGCGGGGGACGGTGAAGCTGTCTGTCCTGGGGGCGGACTGGCTTCCTGCTTCGTCTACCCTGGTGGAGAATGTACAGAAGGCCGTGGACCCCCCCCAACCAGGGGCTGGGGCTGGGCATGGCGCCTATCGGGGCGCAGGTGACTCCCACAGAGCTGACGGTGAACGTCTCCCGCCACGGTGACGCTGGCCTCCGGCTATGAGATTGGGCAGGTGCAGCAGCCCATTGAGGACGCCATCGAGGCGTATCTGCTGACAGTGCGGCAGGCGTGGGACACCAACACCAGCGCCACCAGCGTGGTGTATGAGGCCAACGTGTACCTTGCGAGAATTACCGCGGCCATTGTAGGCGTCACCGGCGTGGTGAATGCCACGAATGTGCAGCTGAATGGCGGGACAGCGGATTTGATTCTGACAAAGAGCGGCACCACCCAGCAGGTGCCGGTTTTGGGGACGGTGAGTCTGAGTGCCGGAACTGATTATGAGATGTTGAAACTCCTCCCGCCCTGGTACCGGGAGATTCTGGACTACCGGGAAATCTGCCGGACGGAGGAGGCGCAGCTGGAAGCTCTGGCGGGGGAGATCACGTCCGTGGCGGACAATTTCTTCTTCCAGACCATGGACCTGTCCGCGATTGAGATGTGGGAGCGGATTTTCAGCATTGTACCCAATCCTCAGACGGAGGATGCGGAGTTCCGGCGATACCGGGTACTGAACCGCATCACCACGAAGCCGCCGTACACACTGGGGTTTCTGTATCAGAAGCTGGACGAGCTGATCGGGCCGGGGCTGTGGGAAGTCCATGTGGACTATCCCAACTACACCCTGTACATCGAGAGCAGCGCCCAGAACCAGAACTATGCCACGGAGGTGGCCTTCACCATCAACCGGATCAAGCCCGCCCACATCGTCTATGTGAACACGCCCTTCATCCGGAGCGGGCTTCTCCTGAGCGAGCAGATCGAGCGGCTCATTCGGACGTACAACTACAAGCTGGGTTCGTGGGCGCTGGGGGCGCTGCCCTTTGCCACGGACGGCGAAAACGAGGTGGTTAAATTGCCGGAGACTCCATCCATTCAACAGGCCCTTTTGACGGGCGTGGCCGATTTTGTCAGCGGCGACGTGGCCTCTGCCAGAATCAACGGGACGATCTCCATTACAGACTTGTCAAAGAGCGTGTCGGGAAATGTCCTGACGATCACATACACAGTGGCGGCGGCCCAGACTGCGGAGATCACCTCCGTGGAGCTGCTGGACGGGGAGGGGAATGTGCTGACGGCCTCCCAGGTCTATGTGCCGGTAGGGGGCGCAGTGGTCATGAAGCATACAATTCCGGTTTCGGAAGGAGTGGTGAACAATGGCGGATAATCCGATTACAGTCAATCTTCCGGCTGATCTGCCGGAGGACTGGGTGGAAAACCAGATTGTGGCCCCGGAGGGGCAGAGCGTGGGCTGAGTCAGCAGCACGGGTACAACTACCTGATGGAGCAGGTGAACAACGCCCAGACGGCGGCGAATGAGATCGGGGCGGCGTTTGCCGGGCTGGCTCCCGGCGGGTTTGGGCTGGGCACAGTTGCTGTTAACATTTCGGACCTGAATGATGCCACAAAAAACGGATGGTACATGAATGGTGCGGGTGGAGAAGCCGTACACGCTCCGGACAATGTTCCTGGTTGGCTTGTACTGGTGTGCGCATACGCTGATGAGATTGTGTTTCAAACTGCATATCGCTACGGGAGTGACGAGGGCCTGATAAGCGCTCGGCGAGCCCATCACAATCTTTTGGGGGGGTGGCAGCCTTGGGAGTGGGTCAATCCCCCCATGCAGTTAGGCGTCGAGTACCGCACCACTGAGCGGTACAGCAACAAACCTGTGTTTGTGATGGCCGTGGATGGCGGGGTGTTCCCGGACAGCTCGTCAAAGACGATTGACGTCCAAATCCCGGATACCAGCGGCCGGGTAAAGATGCTTGATTGCTATGGCGTATTGGACAACGGAACGCAAATTCCGGGTCTTTTTGGAGAATCTGTTTTCAACGCATCAAACTATCTTGGTCTGTTTACACAAAACGGGAATGGGAAGTTCACAATTTCGGTCGGGTCTGGCCGTACAGTCGGATTAAACTTCACCTTATTCTTGAAATACTGGAAGGAGGGCACATGAAGATCATCAAATATCAGTTGGAAACAGAGATCAACTATGGCACTCCCGAGGAGCCGGACATCGAGACGGTGCTCTCCGGTGTTACAATGCCTTACACAAATGCAAATTATGCCATCGCTCAGGCGGAGGCGTATCAAGGGCAGATTACCGTGGAAGACGATGGACAGCCGGAGCCGGAACCTGAACCGGAGTATATGACCTATGCGGAGCTTGCAAAAGCAATCAGAGAGGGCGTGAACGCGGTATGACGGACAAGCAGTTTGTACTTACCACCATGCGGGATACCGGGCTTGCGAGGGCACAGACCCTCCAGGCCCAGGCCCCAGAGATGACCGGGACGGAGCTGTATGCAGAAGAGGACTACATACCAAACTTTCAGGCGTCGTGTGCCTTGAAGAACATGCTGGAGCGGGAAGCGGGCTTTGTGTGCCGCTCCACCGCTGGCCGTGTTGTGCGCCTCCTCCAGCCCTATGACAGCACCATCTACACCCAGGAGCCGGAGGATCTGCCCGCACAGTGGGGATTTGTATGGAGTACAGACCCGGCCAAGGCCCTGCCGTTTATCGCACTCGCTACCAGCCCGTACAATACCGGCGACTGCTGCACCTATGACGGCCATGTCTGGCGCTCCGGCCAGGACGGCAATGTCTGGGAGCCCGGCAGCGTTGGAGTTGACTGGGAAGACTTGGGGGAGGTGTCCATGTGACGGGAATTGTGCAGATTGTTGTAGCCTGCTTGGGGTCATCCGGACTGACAGCCATTGTTCTTGCGTTATTGCAAAGGAAATGGGCATGTCAAGATCGCCAGGACGCTATCGTGGCTGGACTGAAGGTGTTGACTGTTGACCGGGTGCGGTATTTGGGCAGAAGTTATATCAACGCACACAGCATCAGCCTGGAAGATAAGGAGAATTTGCAGGATATGTACCGGGCATATAAGTCGCTAGGCGGAAATGGGCACCTAGAAACTGTTATGGCTGAGATTGAGCGCCTACCGGTACAAGATGAGTAATCAACCGGCAATGCCGGAAATTTGAAAAGGAGATACATATGAAGACCATCGAAGAGATCATCCTGGACTACACCAAGGGCGAGAAGGACCTGACGGAGACCAACGAGGCCCTGAAGGAGGCGGGCAGCAACCTGCTCCTGAACCCCGACCGGAACAAGCTGACGGAGGAAGAGAAGCGCAGCACCACCGTGGGATATTACCCAGACCAGGCCACCGGCTACGGCCTGATGGATCACGGCGTGGGCTGCATGGAGAAGGTCCATGTGGTGAACGGCAAGACCGTCGACGTGAATATGGGCGCTGAGGCCGCCTATGTGTACATCGCAGGGAAGAGGTACGAGCTGAAGGGTGATACCCTGGCAGAGCCGGAGGGCTGATATGGAGACACTGCAAAAGCGTCTGGCAAACCTTCTGACGGTGAAATCCATCGTCACCATCGTTTTGACGGCGGTGTTCGCCTACCTGACCTGCACCGGCGGAGTAACCGCTGAACAGTTCCTCACCGTGTTCACGGTAGTAATCGCGTTCTATTTCGGTACACAGGCGGAGAAGCGGACGCAGCAGCGTGGTGATACCCAGTGAGCTACATTCTGAAAGAGCAGCTGGCGGCGTCCGGGAACTATGGCGGTTCCCGGAACGCCAGCCAAATCCGGTATCTGGTGTACACCGGAAATGACGGGGACACGGCGGCGAACAATGCCTCCAGCGGAAAATTGTCAAGGCCAGCGCCCACTACTTTGTGGACGATACAACGGTGTATCGGTCCGTCCCCGAGCTGAAGATTGCGTGGTCCGTCGGCGGCAGCGTACGCCAATGCTGACAAGACTGGCGGCGGCACCATGTACGGTGTTATCACCAACACCAACTCCATCAGCATTGAGATGTGCGACACCATCCGGAACGGTGTTTATCAGGCCAGCGGCCATGCTTGCCAACGCAGCGGAGCTGGGGCGGGAGCTGATGGAGAAGTATGGCATCCCCATTGAGACGTGTACCGTCACTTTGATGTGACAGGGAAGCACTGCCCAAGCTATCTTATCAATGCTCAGAAATGGGCGGAGTTCAAGAAGAGATTGGAGGATGACATGGACATTGAAGCACTGACAGATGGCCAGCTGATCCGGCTGGCTGAGCGGATACAGGCGGCGCTGGGCAAGCGGCCGCTGGGGAGACCTTGGCACCGGAGCTGCAGGAAGCTGTTGCGGCCGGGATCACGGACGGTAGCAATCCGAATGCGTTTTGCACGAGAGCCCAGGCGGGTAAATTGCACACGGAATTGCACACGAAAAACCGGCTCAATCGTCCGGCATGAGGCTACCAATATAATTTTCTATTTTCTGATCGTATTCCATTTCTTTCTCTTTGATGGTGTGCTGGTAGGTAGTCTTCAGCATGTTGTTTGTGGCGTGTCCATGCGCTTCATGGAGTATTTATCCGGGACGCCGACGGCCAGCATAGCGGAGGCATTGACGTGGCGGAGGTCGTGGAAACGGAAGTGTGGGACACCGCTTTTCTCACAGATACGGGAGAACCCGGAGTAGATGGATTTCCCGGTCATGTTGACAATGCGGTCTCCGCTGCGGGGCTGCCGGTCCAGCAGTTCCCGGATGTAGGCCGGGATATGGAGCGGTCTCGTCCCGCTGTATGTTTTTGTGCCTTTTTGGGTGGGGCCATCCTCTCCCAAAACGATTGCCCGACGGATTTTCAGAGTGTCGCCATCAATGTCCCGCCATTCTAGACCTAGTATCTCAGACTGCCGGAGGCCCAACCAGACCGCCAGCATGATCGGCAGCTCGTACTTTGTGCCCCTGCATCCCTTCAGTATGGCCCGTATCTCTGCCTCTGATGGGATTTGTATTTCCGCTTTGACTTTACTTGGCAGCGTGGTCCGCAGCGTCACGGAGGGCCTGTACTCTTTCAGGACGGCGCTCAACAGGCCGTGGGCGTTCGCCACCGTCTTTGGGGAGTGGTCTTTCGCCAGCTGATTCACCCACCGCTGAATCTTTTCCTGGGTGAGATCGTTCAATTGGACACCGATGATGTCCTTCATGCGCTTTTTCGTGCGCTTGTAACCCAGGACGGTGGACGGGGACAGGATAGAGGATTTGCTTTCGATGTAACGGTCTACAGCGGCGCCAACGGTCATTTTCCATGAGGATCTGTTTTCCTCCATGATCTTTGTTTTCAGACCAGCGGCCCAGTATTCTGCCTCCTCCTTTGTGGGGAAGGTGCGCCCCTACTCGTTTCCCGTCTACCAGCACCTGAATGCGCCAGTTTCCGGACGGGAGCTTCTTCGGCTCCGGCAGTCTCATAAATACACCTCCTAAGAGTACGCCGCCAGGGGAGACCTGACGGCGGTTTTTATTGGATCGACAGAGCATCTGTGAAAGTGCCTAACGCATATCTGATGTTCTCCGCCGTTGCAAGGCCGAATGGGTTTTCAGAAGAAACGGCCCGTTTGAAAAATGACAACAGTTGTTCGAGCGAAAGCCCCATACGTTGTCCTTTTTCCTCCAAGTGCTTTGCCATATAATAGTCCTGCACAGTTGCGCTATCACCTAACAGTGTATCAACTCGCCTTGTCCACATGAAAAAGGCAAGGCAATAACAAGCTAAGGATTTTTCATATTCTCCAATGCTCTGTAGAAATGTAGACTAGTGGGAGCAAGCTGTACCGCTTATTTAGATCAAAAAATTTCATAGGGGACTAGAGCAGACTTTCCCTTTTTGTAAGCTCGTATTTTCCTACAGGAAAAATCGATTCCAGTTCCTCGATCGGGACATTGTTTAAGAGCCGCTGTACCAATTCTCCTTTTTTCCCAGTTGTTTTTAGATCGTGTTCTGCCAAAACGGCCTTTAGATCGGGAATCGTTTTCAAGGAGATGTTGGTTTCTATATCGGATATTTCCAAGTACCCTCCATCCAAAAGGCGATGGAGAGCAGGTGACACGTTTCTTCCAAATTCGCTCTGACTATAATACGGTGGTATTTCATAGTCAGTCTGTTTCTTGGTCCAAAATCGAAGCGCCTCAGAATCTAAGTATGATATTTCAGCACCAACAGGACGATCATCATTTTGCCTCAGCATAGGAGGGGGATCGTCTCTAGCTGGCGGACTCTCCATCTCACGGTTTCTTCTCAAAAAGTCCAGTAAACCCATCAGAACATCCTCTGAATAATCGCCTTATAAATTTTGTCATCGATCTCCAACAGGGAACGCTTTCCATCCTTGAACATGACCGCCAGAGTGATGGTGCCTTTACTCTTAGCTGACAGACTGCCGGCCAGCATCCCGACAGGCCCCAGCAAGGCGCCGCCGACAATTCCGCGGGCTACGCCGGAAGCTGCGCTTTTGCTGGTTTCCTCGGTAATGACCTCGTAGGAGTCAATGGCGGATTTTCTCCAATTGATTATAAGAATAAGTAATGCTATACTAGAAATCACTGAAACAAATGTTCGATATTGGGAGAATACAAAATGACTGCATGGAATGTCTTACTCAAATGTGGAATTTGTGAATTGCCAGTTGATTTGAGAAAGGTTTGCAAAGGACTTGGAATTGGCCTTTTTTCATACAGTCAGGGGTATTCTATTATCCAAAAACTTGGACTTGTTCATCATACTATTGGAGCCGATGGTTTTTTGTTCCAAGCAGATGGCGTATCAATTGCCTTTTATAACCAACAACAACCGTTAACACGCCGGAATTTCACGATTGCACATGAAATCGGGCACTTTGCTCTGGGCCATGCGTGCATAGAAGGCGCAGTCAGGCGTGAACCGGGAAACAAAAATGATCCCGAAGAAAAGGAAGCGAATCTTTTCAGTTCTATGTTATTGGCACCTACTTGTGTTTTGCGCGGGATGAAGGTTGATAGTGCCTATTCTATTGAGAATTTATGTGCAATCAGTTATCAGGCAGCAAATATTAGTTGGGATAAGCTGCAACGGCTTTGCGCTCTAGATGATGCATATATGGCCGAACGTGGATATTCTTACTTTTTTAGATCGTCAACCGAGTGGAAAGTCTACAAGCAGTTTGAGCCATTTATTAGAAATCATCTAGCGAACCATCAAATATCTCTTCGTCGTTGACAAATGGCATAACATCAATGACTTTTCTGATTGCATCCATTTGATCTTTTGTATAAGTCCGTTTAATTTTCTTGCCATCTCGCCCAATAATAATGACTTCTTCAAGCTCGTCTCCAGGTGTGGAGACGGGCTTTCTTTTTTTCTCTCCAGTCAGGTCTTCTACAGTCACTCCAAAATAAACAGATAGTCTCTGGAGCACAGTGTCTCGTGGCTTCGCCCCGTTTTTCCATCCTGTTACAGTGCCAGAAGATTTTACTCCGACTTCTGCAGCAACGACATTCGGTGCTTTTCCTTTTTTTTCGCACAAAGCGACATATCTACTCCAAAACATAAAAATCTCCTACCGAAAATTGTGCATTACCACAAAACTGACAAAACTAATAAAATAAACTTTACAAACTAATAAAAATGAGATACAATAATCTGGAAGACAAGAGAGCACAAACAACCGGCCACCCGCCGGGCGGCTTTTTATCAATGTATTGCTGGCACTTACATAATAAATGTCGCAGCTCACTTTGTCAATGATTAAAACTAATATTTTTAAGAAATGGAGGGAGAAAATGAGTTTTCTGACTGCGAGAAAAAACGCTGGACTTACTCAAAAAGAAGTCGCAGATCAGATTGGAGTAGATCAGACTGCGGTTTCTTTTTGGGAGAATGGGAAGACGCTCCCGCGTGCGTCACTGCTTTCAAAAATTGCGATGATCTATGGCGTGACGGTGGACGAGCTTCTTTCAGATCGGGGAGAAGAGTGAGGGGAGGTGAGAGGGCTGGATAGCAAAAAGAAAAGCGCCGAACAAGCGGCGCTCGGGGACGATCTTGACCGGAAAATTAGACGGTTTGACCGCCGGACAATAGAAATACTGGTCAGCGCACTTGTAAGCTTACTGACCAGTACATTTGTCCTTAGTTGCGCCGGGATCATTTGAAAAAGCCATTTACCCAGAGTGAAACAAGAGCGGTCAGGGCGGAAACAATGACCGGAACAACAACGCTTGTGAACAGGAACCGTTTGATTTCGGCGTTCCGGTGTTCTTTGTAGTGCCGCCCTTTATGGGTGAGTTTTACATGGAGCAGCGGCCCGCTTTCGGAAATGATCTCGATAAATCCATCATCTTCCAGAAGGTGCAGACATCCTAATAAATCCTCTGTTTGAATGCGGTTATGGAGATAGACGCCAATATCGAGGGTTGTCGTTTCTTCCGCAGTTTGACAGAGAAAATTGACTGATTTCAATATTTTTCGCATTTTCCGTACAACATGCGCTTCACTCCTTTGATGGCATTATACCATGAGGAATTGACACGGTAAAGGAGGCCACCATGTATCAGTTTGATTTTATTCGTGAACTACAGGAAGCCGCAGAGCGGGCCGGAGTACACTTCGACCCGGCAGAGAGGACCGAGGAGGAGCTGGGGCAGCTCTATGAGCTGTTCTGCCAGGACGCGCGGGCCTATCTGGCGGAGTTTGCCGGGAAGTATTTGAAATGAAAAATCCCGCCTGACCGTTACCAGCAGTCAGACGGGAGCGGGGGATGGAAATAAACTCGCAGTTTGATTGTACCATCCTCCAGAAGAAAAATCAATAGGAGGAACTTATGCCAAGAACAAAATTAGACCGGTTTTCACAGAAGCCGGAGACATACCGAAAGGCCGTCAAAAAATGTATTCAGGCGGCCATGCTGCGGGAAGATGTCCCCATGTTTAAATCTCTGGCAGACGATATGAACATGAACCCGCGGCAGCTGCGTGACCGGATCAACAAAATCGGGTTCCGGGATTACGAGTTGGTGAAGCTCGACAGAATCTTGAAATTCACGGATAAGGAGCGGGAGACGATATGGGGACGGTAATCACGATCATCGGCACGGCCACGGTGGCTGGATGGTTTATGCGTCTGCTGGCCCGATTGGAGGGCAAGCGATGAAGAAACTGACCCGTGAAGAGCGGCGGCGCCGGAGCCAGAGGCGGTTGCAGCTGATTACATACCTCCTGTTCCTATTGTTTCTGCTGGCGTGGCTGCTGCCTTACATGGTGATGACCGTTGAAGCCGAACCGGCAGCCCAGTACAAAGCAGAAATTGCAAGAGACAATGGCAGTCTCCTCGGCGACGATACCCCGGCAATTTCTCGCTGTTATCTCACCGAAGCGGAGCAGGAGGCCGCCGAGAACGAGCTGATCGAAGCCGCTTTGCTGGCCCGGTCTCACAAGTTGGAAGATGCCATCATCACCTTTTATTGTTGCGAGGAACGGCCTCACATCTGCGGGACTGGGACAGGCATCACCGCCAGCGGACGGCGCGTGACTCCGTATGTGAGCTGCGCCGTGGACCCTGATATTATACCGCTGGGCAGCACCATCATGATCGAGTACAACGGCGAGATGGTTTATCTGAGAGCCGATGATACCGGTCCGGCAGTCAAGGGGGACCATATTGACATTGCGGTCAACGAGCACCAGGAAGCCTTATCACTGGGGTAAAAACGGCAGATATCTGGTGGTGCGAAGAATGAACGCACATGCGAAACGCCCAAGAGGCGAGTTAGGTCCCTGCCCAAGATGTGGACTGTATTCCGACCAGCGATTGGCAATCGAGGGCAACCCGGATATGTTCCTGGTGGCCTGCGACGCCTGCGGATGGCGAACTCGGAAATTTACTGATATAAATCACGCGGTGAGAGCTTGGAATGAAGGGAGAACATGACATGACACTTTACGAGATCGATAAGGCCATTACTGATCTGGCAGACCCGGAGACTGGAGAGATCACCGACTTTGAGGCGCTGGACAATCTCCAAATGGCGCGGGACCAGAAGATCGAGAACATCGCCTGTTACTACAAGAACTTGGTTTCCGATGCGGAAGCCATCAAAGCGGAGAAGGAGGCCCTGGCGGAGCGGCAGAAAGTGGCAGAGAACAAGGCGGCGCGGCTCAAGGAGTATCTCTCTTACGCGCTACACGGGGGAGAAGTTCTCCACGCCGAAATGCGCGGTGACGTTCCGAAAGACCACTTCCGTAAATGTGGACAACCCTTCCGCCGCCATCAGTGGGCGGAGCTGAACGGGCATAAGGAGTGCATCCGGTACAAAGCCCCGGAAATCAGCAAGAGCGAGCTGGGCAAGGTCCTAAAGGCTGGGCAGGAAGTGCCTGGGGCTGTCTTGGTTGAAGGGATTTCTGTGGGGTGAAGTGATGAACCTTGACATTTACAACAATGTCGGGCCGTCCCCCGCAGAGGCCAAGAAGGAGATCAGAGGTGGGCGGCTGAACGGAAAGACCGATATCAACCCTATGTGGCGCATCAAGAAGCTGACGGAGCAATTCGGCCCATGTGGCATTGGCTGGAAATACACCATTGACCGGGAGTGGCTGGAGACCGGGGCCAACGGGGGAAATCTCCGCATTCATGGACATCTCACTGTACTACAAATACAACGGCGAGTGGTCCGAGGCAGTTCCCGGTACCGGCAGCAGCGCCTTTATCACAAAAGAAGAGCGGTCTGTACACCTCTGACGAGTGCTACAAGATGGCCTTGACGGATGCCCTCTCCGTGGCTTTGCAAGGCCCTTGGGATCGCCGCTGACGTGTACTGGGACAGGACAAGACGAAGTATGACAAGACCGATATTGCGGTGAAAGTCGATGTCACCACATGCGAGAAATGCGGGAAGGTCTTGGAAGCGTACAAGGACTCCAAAGGCGTCACGGTGTCGATCATGAAGCACGTGAACGCCAGCATGGAGAAGTTCGGGGAGATCAGCCAAAAGCAAGCTGTTGGACGCCGCCGTGCAGGAGCTTGGGAAGCGCGGACGCTCCTATGCCCAGTCTGAACAGGAATACCGGATCGCTCTGGCAAAGAGAATTTTGGATGAACGGTCCAAAGGTACGCCGGTAACGATCATCTCCGACATCTGCCGTGGAGATCGGGAGATCGCAAAGCTGCGGTTTGAACGGGACTGCGCAGAGGTCGTTTACAAATCCGCCCTTGAAGCAATCAATGCCATGAAGCTGCAGCTTCGAATGTTGGATGCACAGGTGGAAAGGGAGTGGGGACATGCGGGCAGAGACTAAGGCAACATCTATTCCTCCGGAAGTCAAGAAAGCCGTGTACACTGAGACAATGGCTTCTGTGTGTGCTGTGCGGCTCTCCATATGGTGATCCAGTGGCCCATGTGGTCCGCCGGAGCCAGGGAGGAAAAGGGGATCGAGAGAAATATCGTGACCCTCTGCCCGGCCTGTCACAGAGCCTATGACGAGGGCGGAACATCCAGACTAGGACGAGGCACCACAAGAGAAAGCCTGTACTGCTATCTGGTGGCGTATCTGAAAAGGATTTTACCCGGACTGGAACCGGGAGGATATGATCTATCACAAAGGAGTCGAAAATGCTGAATAAATGCTTTTTGCTGGGCCGGATGACGAAAGACCCGGAAATCAGACGGACAAACGGTGGGACGGCTGTCACATCCTTTACACCGGCCGTAGACCGGGATTTCAAGACCAACGGGGAGAAGGAGACGGACTTCATTGAAGTGGTTGCGTGGCGCAACACGGCAGAGTTTGTCTCAAAATACTTCTCAAAGGGCCGTATGGCGATTGTAGAGGACGGTTACAGATCAGAGAGTGGACGGACAAGAGTGGGAACAAGCGCCGTACAGCGGGTTGTGGCCGACAACGTATACTTCTGGAGACTCCAAGAAGGAGAATAAGGAAGCGCCGGAATACAAGCAGGCTGATTTGCGGAAATCTCGGAGGAAGACGGCGAGCTGCCGTTTTGAGGTGACACGATGGCCAGAAACTATGCTGCACTCCCATGGGAATACAAAGGGAGATGTCTGCACTCAACGATGCAGAGTTCGGTCGGTGTGCAGGGCTTTGCTGGAATACAGCGAGTCAGGGACGCCGATAGCACTTTTGTGGCAATGAGCGGTTTTTTGCCGAACGTGTCATGATGCAGGAGGACCGTTTTAAGGGAGTCCTATACCAAAAAAGGCGGAGAAAAAAACAAGGAAAATGGGGTTAAGGGCGGGAGGCCTAAGAAAAACCGAAAAAAACCCAAAGAAACCCAACTTAACCCAAAAAACCGAAACCGAAACCGAAACCGATACTATCTCTCCTAACAGAGAATCAACCCCCCATCGTCCCCAGGGAACGGTTTGACAGGTTTTGGGCTTTGTACCCAAACAAAACCGGGAAAAAGAAAGCCAGGGAGTCTTGGGAGAAACCGAAACTGGAAGAGCTGACAGAAACCATTTTGGATGCCGTTTCCAAACAGAAGCTATGGCCAAAGTGGCAGAAAGACGGAGGACAATATATCCCAAAATCCGCCACTTGGCTAAACCAGGGAGATGGGAAGATGAACCACCCGAAGGAGGAAGATCCATTTGCCAAGTTTACCTGATGCTTCCCGTTGGCTGCTTTACGACGAGATCGCCATGGACACCCGGAAAACGCTGTGGTTTGTGGCGGACGCCCAGGATGTGACAGCCCTAGACAACCAGAACGCCGTTTGCCTACAGGCGGGCTTTTGAGAACTTCCGGGATGTGAGCCGTTTCCTGAGTGCCTTCCCATCTGTGTTCCTGGCTTTATCTGACCGGGAGACGGCGGAGGCTGTGGCGGACGCCCTCAAAGAATACGCGCCATCTGTGTGGCCGTGCTGCTGCTGCCGAAGGAAGGGGCCTTCGGGGATGTTCCCGTATCCGGGACGTGCTGGCTTCCGGCGGGAGAAAGGCCGTGGGTTGCTGGGCGCCGTGGAACAGCCCATGGACGGACTGCTGGACCTGGCGGACGTGGAGCAGGAGGGACCCCGGCGCATCCGCCGTCATGTCCGGTCTAAAAGCACTGGACCAGTCCATCGGAGGCTTTGCCCCATCGGAGCTGTCCGTGTGGACTGGAAAGCGCGGCAGCGGCAAGTCCACGCTGCTGTCCCAGCTGGCTTCTAAACGCCCATCGACCAGGGATTCCCGGTCTGCCTACTCCGGGGAGCTGGTCGGCCTGGCGCTTCTCCAAGCAGTGGGCTATGCTGCAGGCCGCCGGGGCCAGGCATATCGAGCCGAAGCGGGACCCGGTGTCCGGGAAGCTGTATTACTACACGCCGAAGGAGATCACGCGGACCGGATCGACGGTTGGTGGAAGGGAAAGTTTTTCCTGTACGACAACCGGGTGGCTGGTGCTGGGACGAGGACAGTATCATTTCCGTGTTCGAGTATGCCGTCCGCCGGTTCGGCTGCTGTGTATTCCTTGTGGACAATCTGATGACCGCCCGATTCAGCGACCAGAGCGACAAAGATTTTTACCGGGCACAGAGCCGGTTTACGGGGCGGTTGGTGGAGTTCGCCAAAAAAACGGGGTGCACGTGCATCTGGTAGCACACCCCGGAAGGGCGACAACGACAAAAGAAGCTGCTGACCGCGGACGACATCGGCGGGTCGGCGGACATCACAAAACCGGGCGGACAACGCCTTTTCGCTGGAACGGATGGAAGAAAAGGACTTATCGCGGCCTATGGGTATGACGCCGGGCTGAGCATCCTGAAGAACCGGTCCTACGGCTCCACAGCCAACATGCAACTGGTCTATGATGCGGTGCCGCCGGTACACAAAGAAGGAGAAAAGCGATGGAGTCTATGGCTGGGAACGCTGACTGGGCCGCCTATGAGCGGGGAAGAAAAAGCTCAAGCGACTGCGCCCGAGGAATATGAGGCGGCCTTGAAGGGCTGGCAAGGAGGATGGGGATTTGATTTTTGAAATTCCGTATCCGCACATCAAGGGGGGAAAAGCGGACTGGAACAAGCGGTTGGCTGAATGCGTATTATGCCCAGGAAACATTGGTCACAGCGGAAAAGGACGCGGAGGAACTCCACTCTCTGGCGCTGTGGTCTATGAAAAAGGCGCATATCCGGAAACAGTTCGTCAAAGGCCCTGTCGAAGTCATTTTTCCGCTGGAACGATGGGCTTGATGTGGACAACCACGCCGTCATGGGCAAGGCATTTTTAGACGCCATGAAAGGCTACATACCGCCAGACGATAACCGGGAATGGGTGCGGAAAGTTTCTCACGAATTTTGGGAAAAGCAAGGTATACAGGTGGAGGTAAAGGCCCTATGGGCGGGCTTGAACAATACCTGGCCCCATCCGCCGTTACTCTGCTAACCTGCATGGATTGCTGCTTCCCAATCAGCAAGTGTCCATGGCTGCGCGAGGGAAAGCCAGTACCGGGGCTGGACGGCCAAGAAACGGACGTTTGTTGTCGGCAGATGCCAGGGCGGCGTAAAGCATTGGGTGACTACATACGCCATCGAGCGCTGCCCGCTGGAACAAAGGTAAAGGGAAGAAGGAAGAGCAGTGGAGGGAAATAACGCTTTTCAGGAGAAAAATCAGTGAGATCAAGCTAGATATCTATGGTGTACCTGATTTATCTAACCTGGCCACTGATTTTTGAAATCAAAAACACAACAGAAAATGCTACTACACTATAAAGCAAGCACGAGAGAAGGTCATGTGCTCGGTTTCTGGGGGCTATGACAGCGATATTGTTCTGGACTTGGTCATTCGGTGTGGAGGCCGGGCTAAAACAACATTTGTGTTTAACGACACAGGTCTGGAATATGACGCTACGAAGAGCATTTGATGCGCCTCAAAGAGCGTTATGGCATCCAGATCAACGACTTTTTCCCCAAAAGGCAATCCCGAGTTGTTGCCGAGATTATGGGGTTCCGTTCTGGTCCAAGTATGTGTCAGCATGATTTATCGGCTCCAGAAACACGTGTTCCATGGGAGGATAAGCCGCTGATGCTGCTCGACAGATATCTCCGGATGCCGCTCAGCGCTCAGGTGGTGGGTGCAATGATTTCTGACAATGCTCACGAGAAGGAATCTAGGCTTTATCACTGCGTGCATGTCAAAGGTCTGAAGGAGCTTTATCCGGCAGAACCCAATTGCAGACGCTATAGGATTTCAAGCCAAGTGCCGCGAGTATTCAGGTGCCCGCAACACAAGCGAACTTTAATTGGAGATTACGGACCGTTAACATCACTGGTATCCGTAAAGAGGGTGGAACACGAGCAGCGCCTAGTTAAATCGTGTTATGACTGAGATGTTTGTGGCCCCGACAACTTCGCAATCTTTTCGGTGGGGAGATGCGGAAAAAGAGGCATACTGGGAAATGGGCCGGGAATCATCAGGTCAGACTGCTACGAATTGTGCGTATGAAGCTGTACAGGTTGTGCTGGCTGCCGCATTTGGAGATTTTCTTGAACAGGAGATTGATCTTGTCCATGAGTTTGAAACCCAAGCGGTATAGAGCTAATGTGAGGCTGTCATTGGGCAGTCATATCGAGTACACGAGGCAGCTTTTAGCCTATAGGGAACAGATGAAAAGCCTGCAAAGAAATGCCGATCAAATAAGGGCTGAGATTCTTATGAATGATGTCAAGCGCTGCTAAGCGGCGGTTAATCTTCACGAGGCGCGCAAGCGGCTGACGGATGCAGGGTGCTGCCGCCGTGCCCGCTCTGCAGGCGGAGAAGTCTCACGAAACCAATGGGTGAATTGCACACATGAGAGCATCCGAGTTGTCGCTGCAATGCAAAGAGGTGCACCGCGCCAAACGCCGATTTCTAGTCAGTGTTAGGCGCGCCCGCCTTGCCTGGAACACCCGCGCGCCGATTCTGAGCGCGGAGGAGATGGAGATGCTGGAGGATCAAGACGGAAGTGGAGATTGGTGATGAAAAGGATGGAGGTCCTGAACGCATGCGGATTGAGCGCGCAAATCGCTGGCGGTGGACCATGCGTGGAAAAACAGAACAGAGGCTCTGAGTGCGGTCTGTGCTAGCATTTTAGTTTCTCGCAGCATTATCGGGAAAGAAAAGACGTCCGTACAAAGACCTATCGTGCTGCGCGCAGGCCAGAAGCGGCCGGGTTCTTCGTGACAGAGATTTTGAGGTCGTTCCGGTAGTGGCGACGATTGCGACCGAGGAGGTGCTGAAATGACGGAAGCACGACCGATTGACGATGTATACTACGGAAATGGGTGCGAAAAGATATTTGACCAAGCAGCGCATCCGCTACCGTGCGTATCTGGGAGTGGTATTCCTGGACAAAGGTACTAGCTCTATGCTCCACCTCATTCTGCTCAGGCTAGGTGGGTGAGCGCGGAAAAATGCCATGCCGGTAGAACGCCAAGTCCGTGTCGCGTATCGTGAGCGGGAAGCCGAGGCCGAACATCACACTGGAGGAGGCGTAATATCAGCTTGGATCGTGGAATAAGGCTGGTTTCGGCGACCATCCGATGAATAATCTGGACGGAAGATGCTGCTGGCCTCTGTGCGGATGCCCCTTCCGGAGCCACGCGGGAAAGGAGGGTGAGGATGGACGTGAAAGAGGTAACAATCACTCAGCTCACAGGATCGTTGAAGATATGTGTGCAAAGGGCTTGGCGACTGCGACGAGATCTGGGAAAGCCATGTGATCTTTGATGCCTGTCAGGCGTCTTGACATGGCGGGCAGACTCTGCGCCGCCGAACGAGCTCGCACCATCGAGCAGCTGCGTGAGTATGAGACAAACCGCATAGTGGCATGTAAAGTGGGTTGCAGGAGAGAAAAGAGTCGCCCGCCATTGAATATCACCCGAGTCCGTTTTATGCAAAAACATAGCGAGGACTACAGTACGGCGAGAAACTCGGCTCGCCTACCGCCTGCCGGAGGAGCGAGGATGCCAATGCTTGAAGTGCTACATTTTGAGGAGTGCGAAATACAATGCGCAGCCAAAGTGCCGCTGCCTGCCCTAATGGCCTTCCGGAGTGCCGCCACGGCGTGAAGGAACATGGCAAAACCGAAACCAGCTATCGACCACAGAAAGCTGATTGAGCGAAGTTTAGTAGAACGCCGCAGGAGGACCAGATGACGATAGCATGTGCTCAAGACGCCGCCACCGCCCTCTCCACGCTCCAGGCCGAAAACGAAGCTGCGCCGAGTTGATTGAACAGGTGAAGCGGTGTATCGAAATTGTAGTAGAAAAATCAAAGAGACTCTCTGCAAATCGCGAACCAGAAAATTGTACGTACAAAGATCTGTTTGTGACTTTAGAAATGGGCAGGTGCGCAATCTGTTGCAGAAAGCATCCGATGTTAGCGCGCGTGCGAATACTGCAAATCAGTGGCAAGGCGCGCCAGAAGGAGTGACTGTCATATGACAACAGTTGACATGGAAAACTGGGTAGTATGCATATCGAGGAATCCGCATCAACATGCACGCCGTCGGAGCACGTACGGTCATGGACGTTGCTCACGCAAAAGTTGATTCCGTTCTTTGCGGCAAAATTGAGGTGGAACTGCCAACGATCTCGATTGTTGGGATATGTCAACAACTAGTCTCACAATAACAAAGAGTCCACATTTAGCGGAGGTCTGGAAACAGCGACAATGTTGTGGAAGAATACACAGCCGAGAATATCTCGAAAAGCAAACTCAAAGGGCAGTGAGCTGAGAGATCCAGTCCCTTTTTACTGTGACTGCAGAGGATGGCATGCAGTATGAAAGAAGCAAAGTGTCTTTCCAAGAATATCTCCAGACCCATTCCTTAACATTGTAGGCGGACGTAAAACCGTATATGGACAAGATGGCAAAAGTGCATCAGGGGACGATGTAAACAGAAGCTGTGCCAGACCCGTGTTTGATGATGCCATGAGAGATCTACACTTTGCAGAAAAATGTCTGGTGATTGCATCTGCGTCGATTACATATCGTATCGGTCGAAGTAAGCACCAGTTTAAACAGAGATGTTGGGAATTGAGATGGATGTAGCTCGAAAACAGTTGGGAAAACTGCGAATACTGCGAAGAAACATACAAAGAGTGGGATACGATATGCAGAGTATGCATGTTCGCTTTTGGTGGGGAATGCGTAGAGGTGTTGCCCACTCAGTCACGTCCAAATACAAGGTGGAGGGACTGACGCTAGAAGCGGTTGACATACTGCTGACGGCGAAAGGATAAGTGGCGGCTCAAAATTCGGCGACAAAAGAATATTCCGCGTGGGTCGACGACCGCCTCTCGCTGCCTGACGAGGACACGGGCCTGGAGCCGGAAAGAGATAGAGTATTACGCTAATCTCGTGAGGAAAGCGCCGTGGAGCTTTTGAATGGTGTGTCCTGC
>VOFI01002608.1_pt1 | contig 46795 bp, 41 predicted proteins | sample 5384131 | NCBI WGS metagenome assembly VOFI01 (sample SAMN12384728, study PRJNA508395) | human gut metagenome | isolation source: healthy gut H | host: Homo sapiens
TGCGGAGAACATTACCTTGCTGTACAATACGGCATCCGACGGACTGAACCGGGGTGAGATGTCGCGCTTCATGCTCCAGTTTCTCGTCGAGTCTCCCCACGACATCTCACGCCAATATCTGGAAGCCGGGCAATCTCCCCAACAAAGCCTCGAGATTGAAATACGCAAGACGGACGAGGTACTGCAACGGATGTACAACGCATACGACATCCGCCGGCATCCCAACGCACTCTTTTCGCCTTCGGCACTTAACACCTACCTCGACTGCCGGCTCAGATTCTACTACCGCTACGTTGCCGGACTGAAAGCTCCCGACGAGGTAAGCGCAGAGATAGACTCCGCCCTGTTCGGAACTATCTTCCACCGTTCCGCCGAGTTGGTATACCAGGACCTCACAGCCAACGGAAAGGAGATACGCCGGGAAGACCTGGAGCAGTTGCTCCGCAACGACGTAAGGTTGCAGGCATACGTAGACACCGCTTCAAGGAGGAGTTTTTCCACATGTGCCTGCCGGCGAGCAACCCGAATACAACGGCACACAGCTTATCCACTCCAAAGTAATCGCATCCTATCTACGGCAATTGCTCCGCAACGACCTGCAGTACGCCCCTTTCCGCATGGAAGGCATGGAACAAAAAGTAACGGAAACCCTGGAGATAGACACTCCTTCCGGAATACTTCCGCTGAATATCGGCGGAACGATAGACCGTATGGACAGCAAAGGCGATACCCTGCGCATCGTGGACTACAAGACGGGCGGCACTCCCAAGACTCCCGAAAGCATAGAGCAGTTGTTTACCCCTGCCGACACCGTCCGAACTACATCTTCCAGACTTTCCTGTATGCTGCCATTATGTGCCGCAAGCAAGGACTGAAGGTAGCTCCATCCCTGCTGTACATCCACCGTGCGGCATCCGAGAGTTACTCGCCCGTTATCGAGATGGGCGCACCGCGCCAGCCCAAAGTGCCGGTCAACAATTTTGCGTTTTATGAAGATGAGTTTCGCGAACGGCTATCGGCGCTCCTGCAGGAGATATACAATCCCGAAGAGCCTTTTACCCAAACGGAAGATGCGAAGAAATGCGAATACTGTGACTTTAAAAGACTGTGCAAGAAATAGAGGAGTACAATAAAACAATAGGGCAATTAAAGTAATAAAATCTGAGGAATCATATTGCAGCCAATATCACTTTAGCACCCTATTGTTTTATTGTCCTCTTTTTTATTTCTTCAACGGGATAGAGAAATAGAATGTCGAACCCTCTCCTTCCTTGGATGTAAACCACAGCTTGCCGCCAATCTTCACTGCAAAATCCTGACACAGCAGCAATCCCAGTCCGGAACCTTCTTCATTATTTGTGCCGAACGTACTGAAATGCGTATCTGTATGCAGCAGTTTCTGCTGTCCTTCTTCATCGATGCCGCAGCCGCTGTCTTTTACACTGACTACCACCGTATCTCCTTGCTCTTCCATCTTCACCAACACTTCCGAATTTTCGTTGCTGAATTTAATGGCATTGCTCAGCAGATTGCGAATAATGGTTTTCAGCATATCAATATCGGTACAGACAGGCAGCTTCTCCGGCTTTTCTTCACGGATGGTAATTTTCTTCAAGCCGGCCACCATATTGAACACATCAATCACGCTGTCTACCACTTCCACGGCATCCACATCCTGATAGACAACATTCAGGTTGCCAATCTGGCTTTTTGTCCACTTCAACAGGTTATCCAGCAATGAAAACACATCTTCCGTTGTCCGGTTTGCCATCGTCAGCAGTTCGTACATCTCACCGCCAATCTTCTCAACGGGCAGATTGAGCATCAGCATGTTCAGCACCATCTTGATAGAGCCCATCGGAGAACGCAGATCGTGGGCAATCACAGAATACAACTTGTCGCGCCCGGCAATGATGCGCTGCAACTCTTCCGTCTTATTCAGAATGATACGTTTGGCCGCCACCAATGAAATCTGATGAGTGACACGGATTATCAGCTCTTCCTTATTGAAAGGTTTGGAGATAAAGTCGCTGGCACCCGCCTGAAAACCTTTCACTATATCCGTCGTACTGTTCAACGCTGTCAAAAAGATGATTGGAATATCCGCTGTATCGGGATTGGATTTGAGACGCTGCGCTACTTCAAAGCCGCTTAAATCGGGCATCATCACATCCAGCAGCAGCAAGTCCGGACGTTCTTTATCCACTTGCTCCAAGGCCTGCCGTCCGTTGTTTGCCGTAGCAATCGCAAACTTCTCATTTGTCAGGAGTACTTTCAACAACAATACGTTGGACATCACATCATCTACGATGAGGATTTTGTACTCAGAAGGATTTATTTCCATGTTCATCTTTGTATTATATTTTTTCCCGTTATTGGTACCATATTTATTCAGGAACGATACTTGCCGAAATATTCAATCATGTGGAGCAAGCCTTCCTCCAGCTCTATTGCAGGCTGCCAGTCCAGTTTATGTTTGGCCAACGTAATGTCCGGTTTCCGTTGTCTCGGGTCATCGTGCGGCAGTGGTTTGAATATCAGTTTTGATTTGGAGCCTGTCAGCCTAATAACCTTCTCTGCCAGTTCAAGGATGGAGAACTCGTTGGGATTGCCCAAATTTACCGGGCCGATAAACCCTTCTTCCGTATTCATCATACGTACCATCCCCTCTATCAAGTCGTCCACATACTGGAAACTGCGGGTCTGGGCGCCCGAACCGTAAATGGTGATGTCCTTGTCCTGCAATGCCTGAACCACAAAGTTGGAAACCACCCGCCCATCGTCGGGCAGCATGCGCGGACCGTATGTATTGAAAATACGTATAATCTTTATGCGTATCCCGTTCTGACGGTAATAATCCATAAAAAGCGTCTCTGCGCAACGCTTGCCTTCATCATAACAAGAACGGATACCGATTGGATTTACATTTCCCCAATAACTTTCCACTTGGGGATGTATGACAGGATCACCGTAGATTTCGCTGGTAGACGCCTGCATGATTTTTGCACCCGTCTTTTTGGCCAGCCCCAGCATATTGATGGCTCCCAATACCGAAGTTTTAATAGTCTTTATGGCATCGTGCTGATAATGTACCGGCGATGCGGGGCAAGCCAGGTTATAAATCTCATCGACTTCCGCCTCATAGGGCAATTCCACATCGTGAAGCACAAACTGAAAACGGGGATTTCCTTTCAGGTGGACTATATTCTCTTCCGAACCGGTGAAGAGATTGTCCAGGCATATTACTTCGTGCCCGTCTTTAATCAGCCGGGTACACAGATGAGAACCTATAAAGCCGGCACCACCGCTAACCAATATTTTTTTCATGCAGCACTTATTTCTGTGTCCGAAGACCATGCAACTTGTTTGTTCTGTTTATGTGCTGACAAATGTAGGCGATTTGGCTAAAATATGCAAGTTTGCAGGAGAATTATTTCAACTATCAAGGCATATATTCCGGCTTGTTGTCAGGAATACTGAAATCTTTATTGGCAAACAGGTCTGCCAAACCCGAGATTTGCTTCAGACGAAGCAGCTCGTCCCGCTCCATTCCTATGTTTTTCATAATCCACTGGTCGGACATACCGGCACGATCCAGTTCGGCAACGATGTTGCACATCAACTCGATATTATGCGTACCACGGGCACGATTATGACGGATAGTGGACGCCATACGGTTGGAAAGTTCCTTGTCAATCACGACCACGGGAAGCAACCCGTTTTCGCGCTGATAAATTCTTTTGGATGTCTTCAACACCTGATAGCGGTGGTAACCGTCCACCAATATATAGTTGTCTTTCTCCCGGTCGTAATAGCACACGCAGGGCATTGTAAATCCGTCTTCCCAGATGGACAGTTCCAGCAATTTCATTTCGGGCGGTGCCACTACATTGGGGTTATAATCATTGGCCTGTATCTTTTCTACGGGAATTGCTTTTACATTATATACCGGACTCTTATCTACGCTCATAACATCATATTTTTGAATTGTTCCATTATCTTGTCTCGCTTGTATATCTCCTCTTTGGTCAGGGCAAACCCCATGTACTTGCACGCGTGGTCGTTCTTTAAGATACAGATGCACATGCGCTTGTAGGTAGGGATTTCCCTGAATTCCGTTATATCGATATCATCCAGATAATCCATGCGGACAGGTTTCTTGTTTGTCTTGTAATTGGTATGATTCATCACTTCGATGGGAATGCCTGCGTCTTGCAGCTTCTTTATGGTATTCTCGCCCAGACATCCCCCTTTTGTCCGCCAGAATTCGATGCTGACGGTCAGCTTCTTCAGATAGTTGCGCCGGGTTTCTTCGGGCAAGGTGGAAAGCAGGAATTGCATAAAGCTCTTCCAGGTATACCCTTCGGGAATGCGTACGCTCTGCCAGCCCATGGCGTGAGTACCGCCATAGATACCGGTGAAGTTCACCCCGTTGACACGCCCTATCATCTTCCCCCAGGTATTGGGGTCTATCACTTTATACAATGCAAGGCTCTCCTGCGCCTCGCACAGGAACGGACTCGCCACACGCTGGCGCTCTATATTGACACCCGCCTTATAATACAAATCGTACAGATGGTTATAATCGAAGCCGAACTTACCGTTGGCAGTCCATATGTCCGTTGTTTTCCAGTCGTAGATGGGATAAGCGTTGAATATGTCATTGCCTATCTTGGAAGTCCACCTGTAGTTATGGTACATCTGGTATTTACGGTTCAGATGAATACTGCGCCAGCGGTTGAAGCTTTCCTGCGTGCGGATGCCAATAAGGAAACAGGTGCGCACCGCATCTTTCCGCTGATGCAGCCATTTGGCAAAGTGCATCTGGAATTCGTAATCCCACATTTTCTCCGTATAGAAAGGGAACGCTTCTTTCGTATAAGAGCCCTGCGGCATCTGACGCACCCAAAGCTCCTTCATACTCTCGTCCCAGGGACGCCAATAGCTCTGATACATGGATGTGCAGGTGGTGACCTTGAAAAGGGACACATACCCTGTAGACTTCCAGAATATCCTTATTGGCTTCCAATATACGGTCTACATAGTCTATGGTTACGGTGTACTGTATCTCATAATCCATATGAAACACACACAATTTTCGCTTTAAATTATTACGCCGGATGTAATCTATGCACAAGTTCAGCAATACGCCACTGTCCTTCCCTCCGGAAAACGACACGCATATTGTATCGAACTCCTTAAAAATCAACTCTAAACGTTCCTGCGCAAGTTCGTATACATTTTTAGAAACAGCCATAGTTATCTGTCTTTTTTCATTTTCACGTAGCGAGTCCAGACTTTCTCCTCCGAAAAGCCCAATTCCTTAAAAAGAGAGCAATGCTCCATGAAAGTAACCGATGTCAATTCCTTACCCGCAGTTGTATTCGATATAACCTTCTCCAATAATAGCTTCAGCGTGCTTTCATTATTGTCCTCTACATAGTAGTTGTTAATGATGCACTCTTTCTTCTTCTCTTCTACGGGTATAAAACCTATAACTTTCCTCTTTTCTACTGCCACAAACCAAACAAAATCTTCCGATGTACGAAACGGGTAGTTATAATTCTGCTTTAAGACATCGGGATTCATCACCAATGGCGCTACAAGCTCATATAGCCGCCTGTCTGTTCCCTTTAATTGTATAATTTGTATCATTCAGTATTATCGGTTTTATGTTTTGATTGTAAATTGTTCAAAGATAAATATTAAACTCTATGCCTTAAGCAATTTTTAAGCAGTTTTAAGAATAAAGACTCAAATTGTCGTAATTTATTATTTTTTATACAGAATTTGTAATCCACTGATAATCAAGAGGCATAAAAGTGGCATTATTCAGTATATGACTGAACCTATTTAAGTATACGACTGAAATAGGATGAGTATACAACCGAAAGGAATTCAGTATGCGACTGGATGTTCCATCATTTTAAATTATAAATAATTTTCAGTAAAACGGCAATGTACCGGAAAGGGATTAAACAGTTTTATTTCACCTATATTCTTACATTTTTAACGCTTAAAGCGTCATTAATTAAATAAAATTTATACATTTGCACAGCTTTTAGAAATTAATCTAAAGTTCCTTTTATCTATTCTATTTTTCCAATATAAATAAGTAAACAACAAAAATAATTATTAACAGTAAAATTATGATGCTAAACACAAAGAAAAAGACCGCTTATGGCTGCGGCCCTATTACTGACATCGTTAGGAATAACCACATCGTGCATTGACAGCAGTTACGACCTGAACAAAGACATCGACATGACAATCAGCGCAGGTGGCGAACATCTGGCAATTCCCGTGGGATATACGGAGAAGATAACATTGGATAAAATCATCGAACTGGACGAGGGGGATGATTTGCAGATTGTAGATGGAGAATATCATCTGCTGAAAAAGGATAATATAGATGAGACGAATACATCTGTGGGAACTGTTACGGTTGCAGAGTCCGAGAATATTATTGATGCGATTCCGCTGACATATTCTGTATCGACTCCCGGAGCCACTATTGTTATACCAAAAGAACAATCGGAAGGCAAAATCAACGCCGAAGCTCGCGGCGTGGACAAAGCCGTCATAGAAATCGGTTCCTTAGCTGCCGATATGCCGACAACTCTGACTCTTAAATTTGAACTTGGCGGTGGAATTTCTATCGAACGGGTTGATATTAAAACTATGACAATCACTTTCCCGGACTTTATACAATTCGAGAATGAGAACGGACTGAACGGTCAGACCCTTACCATGACCGATGTACAAATAAAGCCCTCCGGATTTACAAAAGAACTGAAAATCAACAAATACGTATTCGGGAACACGTACGGTGAAGGAAACAGAGTTGAAGAAGAGAATGGCGACAGAATCCTTAAAATCGAGAATCAAAAGATAACGATAGAAATGCAAGATATACATGTAAATAATCCCCAAGGTAGCGGTTCTTTAAGTATCACCCCCACAGTTACCCTCTCAGAAATGGCTGTAAGTGAGGTTTACGGTACTATCCAACCCGACATCGATGTGAAGCCTACCGAAGTGGAACTGAACAATCTGCCCGATTTCCTGCAAGACGATGAAATAAGGCTGGACATCACCAATCCTGTGTTCTCATTCAATGCCAACAACCCGCTGAATACGGATGTGGAAATGGACGGTATCCTGACCGGATATAAGGACGGAAAAGTAACCAAGACCGTTAAAATAGGAAGCGGCAACGGCGGTGCATCCATCACTTTGAAGCCCAGCGGAGACAAGCAACAGACAATTTCAATAGTACGTGATGAGAAAACGGTGGTTGAGGCAAACGCAACCAAAGTTGTCGTGCCCAATCTGAATGATATTATTGAAACAATACCCGACCGCATCAACGTTGAGTTGAAACCGGCCGTAAAGACAGAACAGTATTACACCGTCAATTTAGGACAGGACTACACACTGAACAGCGCATACGACATCGACATCCCCCTGAGCTTCGGCAGCAATCTGAAAATTGTGTACGAAGAAACGCTCGATAACTTCGACCTCGACCTTGAAGATGTAGACATCGAAAAAGCCGTTCTTTCCATAAATGCCGTCAACACCATTCCTTTGGCAATGGAAATCAAGAACGAAAACGTAAGCGCACTGGATGCCAACGGAAACGTGATAAAAGACATCGACGTAACCGTAGAGGGAACCATCACGGAAAGCAAAGACGGCAAGACCGAAGTTTCAAGCGCGCTCAATGTCAACTTGAACGAAACGGCGGAAGGCGCCATCAGCAAGCTGGACGGCCTGAAGCTGAAGATAACAGCTGTGCCCGGACAAGCCACCGATATTCAGTTGCTAAGCACACAATGGATGCAGCTTAAAGACATGAAACTCAAAATTCCCAACGGCATCAAAGTAGATTTGAACTAAGGGAAATTATTTCATGCGATACAGACAAAAGATTCAACAATCATATATAACGAAACGAATGAAAACAAATGTTTTAGCGATTATACTGTCCGGAGCCGTAGCGACACTTGCAATCGGCGATGCGATGGCACAGACACAGAACAGCCGTTCAACCTATTTTCTGGAAGGAAGTACCTACCGTCACGAACTAAACCCCGCCTTTATGGGCGAACGCGGCTACGTCAGCTTTCCCGGCTTGGGCAATCTTACAATCGGCGCGCAATCCACAGGCGGCGTAGGCGACTTTATCTTCAAGAAAGCCAACGGCGACCTCACCACCTTTATGAACGAGGAAGTGAGCAGCGCCGAATTCCTGAAAGGACTGCCCAAAAGGCTGAAAGTAGGTGTCAACGTAGACGAATCGATTCTTTCCTTAGGCTTCCACGCCTGGGGCGGTTTTAACACACTCGGCATCTCCGTAAAGTCCAATACCAACGTTTTCATGCCCGATGAACTTTTCAAGTTCATGAAAAACGGGGTAGCCAGCGAAACGGGAAGCAGCTACAACGTGAAGAACGTGAACATCGTATCTACCAACTATGCGGAAATTGCTTTCGGTCACTCACGCGAAATCAACGAACGCCTCACGGTAGGCGCCAAAGTAAAAGCGCTCGTGGGACTGGCAAAAGCCACCATGCACATTGACGAACTGAACATCCTCGCCTCTCAGGACAAATGGACCATCACCCCGAAAAATGCCGAGCTTTACATGTCTGCCAAAGGCCTCATCGTGCCCACCAAAGGCGAAACCGGCAACTATCAGGAAGACGACTATATCCTGGATGCCAACGGAGACAGAACCCCGATACTGAAAGACGGAACCGACGGACAGATTTCATACGATGACATCGATTTCGATACGGACAACCTCGGCCCCACAGGTTTCGGTATGGCTATTGATTTGGGAGCGACCTACAAACTGAATGACGAATGGACATTCTCCGCCTCCTTGCTCGACCTCGGTTTCATTTCATGGAAAAACACCACCAAAGGAACAATGAGCAAAGACTTCACGTTCAACGGTTTTAGCGACATCTCCGTGAAAGACGACGGAACCGACAATAACAAGAAACTGGACACCCAAGTGGACGAATTGGTAGATGACCTGGCAGATCTGGCAAAGTTTGATAAAGCAGGGGAAGGATTAAAGCGTACCACCGCCCTTGCAGCCACCCTGCACCTGGGCGCTCAATATACCCTGCCCGCTTACGACCGTCTGAGCTTCGGCTTCCTCTCCACCACCCGCATGCAAGGCAAGCACTCATGGACGGAAGCACGCGTTTCGGCAAATGTTGCTCCCCTCTCCTGGTTTGAAGCATCGGTAAACTACGCCTTATCCAACTTCGGCTCCGATGCCGGCATCATGCTGAATTTCCACCCGCGCGGTTTCAACTTCTTCATCGGTGCAGATGTTCCCATGTGTAAATACGAACCGGCCTACTACGCTCCTATCAGCCGTGCAGCCGTCAACGTAAATATGGGTATCAACTTTACTTTCGGACCGAAGCACAAGCGTAAATACAAAACGGTAGAAACCCAATCACTCTGAATTTATCAACCAAAACAAGAAGAATTATGAAAAGAATATATTGCCTGCTGTTTGCCATGCTGCCATTGGCAGCATTGGCAGGTGAGGTAAAAGTCACCAAACCGGTACTGACTTTGGAAAACGATACGTTGACACTGGACTTTAAGTTCAATATGGAAGCCGTAAAAGTCAACAGTACCCAGTCTTACGCCTTTACTCCGGTATTGTTTGCGGGAAAGGATTGCAAGACCTTGCCGCCCGTTGTCGTAACCGGTAAAAACAAGTTCAAGATGCGCCACAAAGACCGTAAGCTTGCCAGGAAAGGCGATTACAATGCGCCTTATACCATTATTAAAGGCAAGTCTGCCGACCGCCAAAACCTGGTGAACTATACCATATGCCTCCCCTACGAAGAATGGATGAGCCAGGCAGATATGTGGATATTGCAGGAAGGCAGGAAAGACTGTCTGCTGGATTTACCCGAGATTCAGGTGATAGAACCGGTAGTTGTGGTAGAAGAAGAACCATTGCCGCAGAAAGGTTCCATCTGCGAACCCTGCATGAGCATGGTATCCTACCTCACCCCGACAGAAAAGCCGCTGAAAGTGCGCTCTGAACAAAACACCCTGTATATAGAATATGCAGCGGGCGGTACGGAATTCAAAGCCGATTTCAAAAACAACTCCGCTGAGCTTCAAAAGCTGAAGGAAACCCTGAACCCGCTGACCGAAGGCGACTTGGTTACTTTCAAAGCTATCAACATATGCGGCTATGCTTCACCCGACGGCTCTGCCAAGACCAACGACCGCGTAGCCACAAAACGTGCCGACTCTTTCGCCCTTTATCTCAGAGGAAGTTATCACTTCCCGGACAGCATACTGAACGTAACATCAGCCGGTGAAGACTGGGACAGCCTTGTCAAGATGCTTGAGGAAGATAAGCCCGACTATGCGGGCAAAGCATTGGAAATAATCAATAAGTACACCAACCCTGATGTACGTGAAGCCAGACTGAAATCAGGACTGGGCAGCGCTTCCTACCGTGCCATGATGAATGAATATTATCCCCGCCTGCGCCGCCTGTCCATCGCCATAGATTACGAGATACGCGAAGTACGCAACTCCGAAGCCGCAACGTTAATTTATACCAATCCCAAGATGCTGAATCTGCAGGAAATGTACGGTGTAGCCAAAAACTTCCAACCGGGAACGAAAGAATATAGGGAAGTCTACGAAATAGCCGCTACCAACTATCCACAGATATTGTGGCCAATATCAACGCAGCTTCCGCCAACATCGTTTACGGTGACTTTGACCGCGCGCAGCAATACATAGAAAGGGTAAAAGACGATCCTCGTGCATGGAACAACCTGGGCGTGCTGGCATGGCTGTCGGGCGACAGTGAAATAGCAAAGGAATGGTTCACCAAAGCTTTGACCATAGAACCGGAAAAGGCACAGGAAAACCTGAATAAGATAAAGTAACATACACATCTTTGCATAAAAGATAAAAGAGTTGCAATAACGGGACAGTTCCCTATATTGCAACTCTTTTTTTAATATATCCTATATCGGCAGCCTCTTTATTGTGCCTTTCCTGCAACAGACAGCATTTTACGTGCATAACACCATACTACGCAATAGGCAGCCAAAGGTACGATAAACGCCATCACCATTGTTGTATAATCCGCTACAAGCCCCATCAACAGCGGACCTACCACGCCGCCCACGGGAGACATCATCAGGAAAGAGGAAGCGCGCTTGGTATGGTTGCCCAGCCCGCGCAAAGAAAGAGCGAAAATAGTGGGAAACATAATAGCCTCAAAAGCATATCCGCAGAGTAGTGCAACCAGCGACACCATACCCACATCAAGCAACACCACAAGAGTAGTCACCACCGTTCCCGTAGCGCAAACCAGCAGCATCTTCTCCGCACGTACACGCCCCATAATCCAACTGCCTGCAAAACGTCCCAGCATAAATAATCCCAATCCGCCGAATGAAAGTACCAATGAGGCTTCACGGGCATTCATCCACCCCTGTTCCACTACATAATTAATGAAAAAACTATTAATGGAGATTTCCCCTATCTCGTAAGCAAACAGAGCCAGCAAACCAAAGATAAAGAGTTTGTGCGACCACAGCCCTATTTCATGCCCGGCTTCATCCACCTCTACACTATGCTCTATTTCGGGTAACTTAATCTTCGAGAAAACCAACGCTACCAGCAGCACCACTATCCCCATGCCTACATAAGGCAGAGCCACATTGCCCGCACTGCCGCTCCCATCTTCCGAAAACAAAAGCAGACCTGCCAGCACAGGAGCGCAAATACATCCCAGACCATTGAAGGACTGTGCAAAATTCAGGCGGCTGGCTGCCGTTTCCTTCGCCCCCAATTCCGTTGCATAAGGATTGGCAGCCGTTTCAAGGAATGTCAATCCACAACCGATGACAAAAAGGGCAAACAAGAACATATTGAATGAAAGATAGTATTGCCCGGGAATAAACAGCAACGAACCGATACCGTACAGCAGCAATCCGAAAACCACTCCCCTGCGATACCCGAAACGGCTTATGAACAATCCTGCGGGAACAGCCATTACGAAATAGCCCATATACATCATCGCCTGGATAAAAGCCGAATGCGCCTTTGTTATATCCAGCAGTTCCTGAAAATGCTTATTCAGCACATCCAAAATGGCATGTGCAAATCCCCATAGGAAAAAGAGAGAAGTAATCAATATAAAAGGAACAAGGTATTGCTCCCCTACCAACGGTATCCGTTTCTGTTTCATAATCTAATAATTTCAGACAATCTGTGTCTATCAATAAATGCGGCCGCAAAGATAAGCAATAAAAAGGAGACAGCCCCATCCATACCACGTATCTTCAACTAAAACACATAAGAAAGGGATAACTGCCAATATCTGTTTTTGGATTCAAATACATCACCGTCAAATATCTGGTCTATGGCATCGTGCTTGTTTCCGCCGATATGATGTTTGGCAGATTGCGTCAGACCGATATTATAGTAACAGCTCAACATCAGGTGATTTACAATCTTAACACCGCCGCCAAGATTGATACCGACCTCAGTGGAACGCCAACCCATGGATGAGAGATCTTTGTCTATGACATCTACAGCTATATGGGCAAGCTTACGCCCCCAATTATCCTCATCTACCAGAAAAGAAAAAGAAGGACCCACCCCCAGGAAGAGGTCAAAATTGTCTGATATGCCCATCTCCCATTTCAGTTCAATAGGGATGTCAATACTTTGCGTTTTTACATCGGTACTTGCACCGTTGGCAGTATTGGTAAGTTTTACACCGCGCTGCATATACAATAAGGAAAAGTCAAGAGCAAGACCATAAAAACCGGTCTGGTATTGCAACATGGGACCTACCTGAAAACCGGTCTGATTCTCTTCCTTGATCTGACTACTCATTCCGTGAATATCCGCCTTGTTGCCAAGCACACCTGCTTTCAAGCCGAAATGCAAGCCCTGCGCCATGCCGGTAACCGGAAATAAACATGCCAATAGCGACAATAAACAAATTACTTTTTTCATTATCATTTACAAAATAGAATTATGGGAACAAAGGTATGGATTTCCGTCCGTAGTCCAAATTCTCGTACAGTTAACATTGCTCTTTTTGTTCTTTTTTAGCTGTATACAGTAAGATTAATATTGATATTTCCAGCAAAAGTATTCACTTTTTCCGATTAGTAGCCTATGAATGTTTTTTATACCATTTTTTATTTCCCAAACAATAAATATATTGCTACCTTCGTTTCTGCATTCGGACAAGGTTTTGTTTTTTTGGGTTGAAAACATTAGGCAGAACCATGTACCGTACAATAAAATTATTAAACTAAAAAAACGACGGTGCAAAGCCGCATACAAATTTATCCGTAATGAAACTTTATATATTGATACAGCGCTTTTTAGGGAGAAAGTATGTACATTATTTCGTACTTTTCTTTATCCTTATCTCCATTGCAGCAATCATCGGAAGTTCGTATGAGGAAATGGCCGCATACAGGTTGCCTCTATTTGGAGTGACCTATGTATCCTCTTTCGTATTTTTAGTGGAGTATATAGCCCGTATCTTATCCGCACCGGCACTTTATCCCGGCAGAAAGGCTGTGAAAGCACGTCTGAAATACACATTCTCTTTCTATGGATTTGTAGATTTCGTAGCTGTGCTACCTTGTATCCTTACCTATATATATTGGGATACGGAAGTGGTGCATGTCATCATCCTGCCTTATATTTTCATCATTTTCAAACTGATACGGCACTCTCGTTCTTTCCGGATTATCGGTCGGGCGCTCTCAGCCGTAAAAGAGGAACTTGAAACTGCATATACTGCAAGTTTCATCACTATTTGCTTTTCAGCCATCCTCATGTATTATATCGAAAGAGGTGCTCAGCCCGAAGTTTTCAAAAATATCGGAGACGGAATATGGTGGGCTATCATCACGTTTGCCACCGTAGGTTACGGAGACATTTATCCGGTTACGCCTTTAGGGAAGTTGCTGGGATGTATCATCTGCCTGGTAGGCGTGGCTATGGTAGCCATTCCTACCGGTATCATCAGTTCTTCTTTTATCAACATTATACAAAAAAAAGAAAAGGAAATTTCAAAATAACAACCTAACTGATTTTAAACTTATAATTATGATGAAAAAAAGTGTTTTAACCGTTTTATTTGCGCTGTTTTGCACGATGAGTTTTGCGCAATTGTCTTTCAATGTAAAAGCCGGTCTTAACCTCAGCAGCTATATCGGCGACAACTCGGATCACTCCAAATTCAAACCCGGAGTACGTCTTGGTGTCGGAATGGAATATCAGTTCACCGACATCATTTCCTTGCAACCCTCACTGTTTTTCTCGCAGAAAGGTGCAAAGTATTCGGAAGGATACGAAGGTATCGTGGATGCTGATGCAGATGTAAAAATCAACCAGCTTTATCTGAACTCCCCATCAATGTACAATTCCGCTTCAACATTGCAAACAACACCAACTTAGTGGTTGCGACAGGACCATATCTTGCCTGTGGCGTAGGTGGAAAAGCTAAATTCGACGGCGAGGCCTCCATTGGCAATGTCGGTATAAATGCTAACGAGAAAATTGACACATTCGGTGATGACGGACTTGGATACAACCGATTTGATGCAGGATGGAACATCGGACTAGGCGTAGAATTCGGACAAATTCTGGTAGGGCTCGACACCCAACTCGGATTTTGCAAGATCATGGATGGAAATGCCCCACACAATGCGAATATAGGCATTACCGTAGGATACAAATTTTAAAACTACTCTCTTTACATATTTTCCTGTATAAAAAGAGTCTGCTGTTAAAAATGGCAGGCTCTTTTGTCGTATATAATTATTAGCATCTTACCCGAATACTATTTTTTGTGCATATAGAATACATTCATGCTCAATTCTCATTAAATGCCTTTTAATAGCCATTCAAACAGCATTAAAAATGAATAACAAAATTGCCGTTATTCTTGCATTAGCAGATGTGAAATATTCACTAAACGATTTGGAAAAGCATTACAAGACGTTTTGCGGTTTATAAATTAATAAGTAAGGGACAGACAAATCCTACTCAAAAATATGAAAATCAATGAAGTATGATGTACCAGGGGCTTTTTATATGGCCTTAAAAAAAAGACCCTGAATTTACCTGACATACTTCGTAGAAACGCTATATTTGCTTCACCTCAAACAAACAAAAAAGCCCTAATTCCGTTGAGAATCAGGGGCTTTTCCTAATTTTGCTTTCTTGAGAAGCGGTGCGTACGGGACTCGAACCCGTGACCCCATGCGTGACAGGCATGTATTCTAACCAACTGAACTAACGCACCATCATTTCATTTTATCGTTGCTATCTCTCTCGATTGCGGTTGCAAAGGTAGGCGTTTTTTTTGAATCTGCAATAGTTTGAAAGAAAAAAAATATCTTTTTTTTCAACATCTGTTGATTATAAGAGATTTATGTTATCTTTGCATAGACAAAAAAAATAGAAACTATGAAAAATACCCCTATTGCACGTGAACTAATCGATAAAACCATCGAAGATTTTCATATTACTGATTTTGCCAAAGCCACTATCCGCGAAGTAAAAGCTATTGCAGCAAAAGCAGAAGCGGACTCCGGTGTGGAATTTATAAAAATGGAAATGGGAGTTCCCGGACTCCCACCCTCCTCCGTAGGTGTAAAGGCAGAAATTGAATCGCTACAAAAAGGAATAGCAAGCCTGTATCCGGATATTAACGGCTTGCCTGCATTGAAAGAAGAAGCATCCCGCTTTATCAAGGCATTCGTCAATGTAGACGTAGCGCCGGAAGGATGCGTACCCGTTACAGGTTCCATGCAAGGAACTTTTGCCTCTTTCCTCACATGCAGCCAATGTGACGAGAAAAAAGACACAATCCTGTTTATCGACCCCGGTTTTCCCGTACAAAAGCAACAATTGGTTGTAATGGGACAAAAATATGAAACTTTCGATGTGTATGACTATCGTGGCTGCAAACTGAAAGAAAAGCTGGAAAGCTATCTCAAGAAAGGCAATATATCCGCCATTGTCTACTCTAATCCAAACAATCCCAGCTGGATATGCCTGAAAGAAGAGGAACTGCGTATCATCGGCGAACTTGCCACCCGGTATGATGTAATCGTACTGGAAGACCTTGCCTATTTCGCCATGGACTTCCGTCAGGACTTAAGCAAACCGTTCCATGCGCCCTACCAACCATCCGTAGCCCATTACACCGACCATTACATACTGCTCATATCCGGTTCCAAAGCATTCAGTTATGCAGGACAACGCATCGGGGTAAGCTGCATCTCGGACAAACTTTATCATCGGGCATATCCGGGACTGACACAACGTTACGGCGGCGGTACATTCGGCACAGTATTTATCCATCGTGTCCTGTACGCCCTTTCTTCCGGAACCAGCCACTCTGCGCAATACGCACTTGCAGCCATGCTGAAAGCCGCCAATGAAGGCAAATACAACTTCCTGGATGAAGTAAAAGTATATGGCGAACGTGCACGGCGACTGAAAGAGATTTTCCTGCGCCATGGTTTCCATCTGGTATACGACAACGACCTCGGGAGAGCCTGTAGCCGACGGATTTTACTTTACCATCGGTTATCCGGGCATGAGCAGCGGTGAACTTGCCAAAGAGCTGATGTACTACGGAGTAAGCGCTATCTCACTAGTAACTACCGGAAGCCACCAGGAAGGATTGCGGGCTTGCACCTCATTCATCCAAGACCATCAATACGCCCAATTGGACGAACGCATGGCCGTCTTTGCAGAAAATCATCCTGTCAGATAGGACATATACAACCTTTTTACAGAGAATGAATGCGCCAAACTCTGACAACGCTTCATTCTCTGTAAAACTTTAAAACTCCCCGAAAAAAGACTTTCCGGGTAAAAATTAAACAGACTCCCATAAAAAAGAGAAAGATAATTTGCTCCTTTATAGAAAAATACTTAATTTGGGGGCATGTATACCAATGCAGACATATTCAAAATAGAAACTAACCATATAGTTCCTACACGAGGAAAAGTTCTTATTTCCGAACCTTTTTTGTGTGACTATATGTTCGGGCGGTCTGTTGTTTTACTGGCAGACCATACGCAAGACGGAACCATGGGACTTGTAATGAACAAGCCGTTACCTCTGTTCCTGGATGATTTACTAAGCGAAATCAACTGTCGGGAAGACATCCCTATCTATAAAGGCGGACCGATGAGCACCGATACCCTTTTCTATTTGCACACATTGGAAAATATAACAGACTCGCTCCCCATAACCGATGGGCTCTACCTGAACGGTGACTTCACCGCTATCAAGCAATTTATGACAGAGGGTAATTCCATCAAAGGAAGAATACGTTTCTTTCTCGGTTATTCGGGCTGGGAACCCGGACAACTGAAAAAGGAAATAGAAGAGAATACCTGGCTGGTGGACAAAGCTGATATTCCCTCGCTCATGGACGTTTTCCGCAAATCCCCACTTTGAACTGACAGTAACCGGACAATCATCCGATTACCGGCTATCCTCTACCCGCCCCACACTATCGAGGCGAATACATTGCATCAAGACAACGTCCTTAAATTTGCCGCCTGCAAACCACCATTCCTTCAGCAGTCCGCATTGTACAAAGCCGCAAGAGCCGAACAAGCGCAAGCTCGCTTCATTGTCGGCAGCCACATGCACAACCAATTGTTTCAGAAATAAAAAGCCGAAGGCATAATCGCACAAAAGTCTCAAGGCATCGGAAGCGTACCCGTTGCCCTGATACTCCTTCCGTATCGCAATCCCCACCTCACCGCGGGAATGCATCGGTGCAAAATCCGTAATGTCAATAGTACCCACCACGGCATCATCCTCGCGACGCACTATCATCATGCGGAGCTGACGGTCGGCAAACATATCACATTGCGAATTTTCCATGTATTGCCTCAGCACATACTTGGAATACGGTACCGAAAAGTTCGTAACATCCCACGTTTGCGGGTCATTCTCCATGGCATACATTATCTCCAAATCCTCCGGCTCCATAGCCCGAAGACGCACACGCTCACTTACAAAATAAGAAGGTTTCATCATTCTTTCTCTATATGCAATTCCTTACGCAAACGATTTTCACCCGGCAGGCAGAACAGAGACGCAGTCAAGGCAATTAAAGCGCAAAGCACTCCTTTATTGCTCAGCATCATATAATAAGTAAGAAATCCCGCCAATACAGGCATGGCAAGCAGAGCCAGGCGCACCCCACTCCACAGTGCATACAGACGCAGCGCATCCGTAATGGCAACGACATCTATCTTCTTGGTCAGCATCCATGAAAAACAGCTTCAAGGAAACAGGCACCAACACAGCAGTAAGCAAAATCGTGACAGTCTCCGCAAAATAAGCGGCACGCACGTCCCCTGCATAGGCACCTACCCATTCTCCGCCCGTTTCTCCAAATGCCACGAGAAATACGGGCAGCAGCCAGAAATATACAAACATCATTTTTGTGCGGGATACAACCCGCTTTATCTTTTCTTCCATACACTCGTTCTTTAAAGCCATATCACACTGCACCTGTAAACGGAGTACGGTTTACAATGCTGCGTCCAAGCGTCACCTCGTCCGCATATTCCAGTTCATCTCCCACAGAGATGCCGCGCGCTATTACGGACAGCTTCACTCCCAGCTTCTCCAGTTTGCGGTAAATATAAAAGTTGGTCGTATCGCCTTCCATGGTGGTACTGAGGGCAAACACAACTTCCTTAACACCACCTGCAGCCACCCTCTGCACCAGACTCTCTATCTCCAGGTCGCCGGGGCCTATTCCGTCCATCGGTGAAATCACTCCGCCCAGCACATGATAAAGCCCGCGGAATTGCTGCGTCGCTTCCACCGCCATCACATCGCGTATATTCTCCACTACACAAATAACGGAAGAGTCGCGCTGAGGGTTGGAACAGATACGGCAAGTCTCCGTATCAGAAATATTATGACACACCTTGCAGTACTTCACTTCATGCTTCAACGTAACGATGGCATTGCCGAAAGCCTCCACCGCTGCCGTATCCTGACGCAGCAGATGAAGCACCAGTCTCATGGCCGTTTTCCTGCCTATACCCGGCAGTTTGGCAAACTCATTCACCGCTTTTTCCAGCAATGTCGAGGGATATTGTCCATTCATACCTTAAATTCTTCTATCGGTGGGCAAAGATAGTGCAAATTGAGTGCAATGCAATTAAGTTCGCTTGAAATTATATGACCGGAATGCAGCCTGTCCTCTCCAAAAACAGAGAGAATTCCGCATTACGGACGGAGATTTTTGAAATAAGTGCTACCTTTGCATGAAGAAACAACAAAAAAACAAGTAATAAAATGGAGATAACAAGCGCCGAATTCGTCATCAGCAATACAGACGTTAAAAAATGCCCCGGCGGGACATTCCCCGAATATGCCTTCATCGGACGTTCCAACGTAGGAAAATCCAGTCTCATCAATATGCTGACCGGGAGAAAAGGGCTCGCCATGACATCCGCCACTCCGGGAAAGACCATGCTCATCAATCACTTCCTGATTAATAAGAACTGGTACATCGTCGACCTTCCGGGCTACGGCTATGCCAAGCGCGGACAGAAAGGCCAGGAACAGATTCAGCGCATCATAGAGACCTACATTCTGCAACGCGAGCAGATGACCTGCCTCTTTGTCCTCGTCGACAGCCGCCACGAGCCGCAAGCCATAGACCTCGCTTTCATAGAATGGCTGGGCGAGAACGGAGTGCCTTTTGCCATCGTTTTCACCAAAGCCGACAAGCTGAAAGGCGGCAGGATAAACAGCAACATCCGCCACTACCTGGAGAAGCTGCGTGAACAATGGGAGGAACTTCCCGCCCCACTTCATCACATCTTCCGAGAACCGTATGGGGCGTGACGAACTCCTGGGTTACATCGAACAAATCAATAAAGAAATTAATTCCAAATCATAACTATCATAACCAAAATGAAAAGATTTGTTTTTTGGCAAATACTCATTGCCGCATTGCTGATGGCTCCCGACAGCCAGGCACAATCTCTGAAAGACTTATTGAACAAAGAAAACATCGAGAAGGCAGTAAATGCCATAACCGGTAAAAGCACCGCCAGCATGGAAGGGACATGGACATATGCCGGTCCGGCTATCGAATTCGAATCGGACAACCTGCTGCAAAAAGCCGGCGGTTCGGTAGCTGCCAATGCTGCCGAAAACAAGCTGAAAGAACAATTGGCAAGGGTAGGCATCAAGGAAGGACAAATGTCTTTCACCTTCAATGCAGACAGCACCTTCACAGCCAAAGTAGGCGCAAAAAGCATAAAAGGAACTTACTCCTACGATGCTTCCACACAGAATGCAAGTCTGAAATTCATGAAGCTGATTCCGCTTAACGCCAAAATAAACTGTACATCCGCCAATATGGACCTGCTGTTCAATTCGGACAAACTCTTAAAGCTGATTACCCTGATTTCCAGCAAAAGCAACAATAGCACCCTTAAAACAATCGGATCGCTGGCAAACAGCTACGATGGTATGATGCTGGGATTTGCCCTGAAAAAGGAATAAATGCGGAAATAAAAAACCCCGTAAAGCACAAAAAAAACTTGCGTTCACCGAAACATTTCTATCTCGGGATTTTTAACAAAACATAAAAAAGAGCGGAAAACGAGACTCGAACTCGCGACCCTAACCTTGGCAAGGTTATGCTCTACCAACTGAGCTATTTCCGCAAATGATGCTCTTTTCACAAAGAGCGTGCCCAGAACAGGACTCGAACCTGCATGCCTCTCGACACACGCACCTGAAACGTGCGCGTCTACCAATTCCGCCACCTGGGCAATCATTAATTCAAAGAAGAGCGGAAAACGAGACTCGAACTCGCGACCCTAACCTTGGCAAGGTTATGCTCTACCAACTGAGCTATTTCCGCAATATGCTATGTGAAGAGAAGGAGACTCGAACTCCCACGACATAATTGTCACTACCCCCTCAAAGTAGCGCGTCTACCAATTCCGCCATCTCTCCGACATATTTCAAACATTTCATAGACCATTGCATACCTTTGTGCCCAGAACAGGACTCGAACCTGCATGCCTCTCGACACACGCACCTGAAACGTGCGCGTCTACCAATTCCGCCACCTGGGCATAGGTAATTGCAATCTAAACTGCGTTGAGCGGAAAACGAGACTCGAACTCGCGACCCTAACCTTGGCAAGGTTATGCTCTACCAACTGAGCTATTTCCGCGTTTGCGGTTGCAAAGGTAGATATTTTCCTTTAACCTGCAAACATTCTACGCATTTTTTTCACACATAAAATTAAACATTCTGCCTGAGTGAAAGCATAGTTTTGATTATCAACTCATTCGGTCGCGATAATCTTCGTAAGAAAATTCTCTGAATATCTCAGCTTTTCCCTCCTTTGTCCACATGGCAATGGCAGGATGATGGATTCCGTTGAACATATTCGTCTTCACCATGGTGTAATGTATCATGTCTTCAAAGATGATTCTCTCACCGATTTGCAGTTCGTGGCCGAAGCTCCACAACCCCATATAATCGCCGCTCAGGCAGGAGTTGCCGCCCAGCCGGTAGATGTACGTACCGCCGTCACCCATTTCGACACCCCGGACGGCAGGCTGGTAGGGCATTTCCAGGCAATCGGGCATGTGGCAGGTGAAGCTGACATTCAGGATTGCGGTACGGATGCCGCGGTTTTCCACAATGTCCACAACTTCGGAAGCCAACACTCCCGTCTGCCAGGTAAATGCCGAACCGGGTTCCAGGATAATGCGCAAATGGGGATAACGCTCTTTCAATCCGCGGAGCAGGCGAATCAGATGCTCCACATCGTAGTCCTTACGGGTCATCAAATGCCCGCCACCCAGATTCAGCCACTTTATTTGCGGAAACCAGCGGGAGAACTTCGCCTCCAGATGCTCCAGCGTACGTTCCAGCTCGTACGAGGACGACTCGCAATGGCAGTGGCAGTGAAACCCGTCGATGCCTTGCGGCAGCACATCGGGAAGCTGTTCGGCCATTACACCGAAACGGGTGCCGGGAGCACAAGGGTTATACAGTTCCGTTTCCACTTCCGAATACTCCGGATTGACGCGTATGCCGCAGGATATATCCTGCCCGGCCGCCTGAATCATGGGATAAAAACGCCGGAACTGAGCCAGCGAATTGAATGTGATGTGACTGCTGCATCGCATGATTTCCGGAAAGTTGGCTTCCGTATATGCCGGAGAGTATGTATGCGCCTTGCTGCCGAATTCCTCCAACGCCAGGCGTGCCTCGTATACGGAGCTTGCCGTAGAATGCTCCACATACTCACGGAATATGGGAAACGAACGCCACATGGCAAAGGACTTGAAAGCAAGGATAATCTCTACACCAGCCCGGTCGGCAACGCTCTTTATCAATGTGAGGTTCTTCCTCAACAGTTCTTCCTCCATGATATAACAGGGAGAAGGGAAAAGGTCGAAATCTTTGTCTGTCATTTTTCTTGTTATATAAACTTTTATAGTAAAAACCGGATCTATCCTATCACTTTGAAACGCGCAAAACGCAGAAGAAGTTGCTTGTCGCCCGCATTTTTAAAGTGGATGGTGGCTTTTGCGTTATCGCCCTCACCTTCCACTTTCAGCACTTCGCCCAGGCCGAAACGTTCATGTTCGATAAACTGCCCCGGCAGCACAGCGTTCCCGCCTGCCGACGAATGGGAAGCGGCAGAAGCTGTTCCCATGGAAGGCGTCACCCGCTTTAAGTTGCGGGGAACGGTCGGGGCAATGATTTCCTGCCGGGGACGAGTTCCTCCATCACGTTTTCCATACATGGCGGAAACGAAGTTCTCCCTGTTCTCCCTGCGAAAAGATGCGGCATGCTCATCTACCTTGCGCACCAATCCGGCATCTTGCGGCAGCTTAAGGAAGCGCACATCTATATCTTTCAAAAAACGGCTGGGATTTCCAAACTCCATCTTTCCGTAACGGTAACGGCTCTTGGCATAAGTAAGGAAACAATGGTCTTCCGCACGGGTGATGGCTACGTAGAACAAACGGCGCTCCTCTTCCAACGCTCTGGGAGAGTCGCCCGCCATACCGCTCGGAAACAGGTTTTCTTCCATGCCCACCACAAAGACATTTTTAAACTCCAGCCCCTTGGCGGAGTGCACGGTCATCAACGTTATCTTTTCGTCGTCTCCGTCCTTGTCCGAATCCTGGTCGGTAAGCAGGGACACTTCCGAAAGGAAATCACTCAGCGTGGTATTGGCATTCCCCTCTTCCAGCCGTTGTGCACAGAAGTCGCTCATACCGTTTGCAAGCTCTTCGATATTCTCCTTGCGGCTGAGGTTCTCGGGCGAGTTGTCCTGGCAGACATCAGCGATAATACCCGACTGACGGATTATCTCCGTACCAAGCTCGTAGGCGTTCTTTTCGGCAACGCTCTCGATAAAGCCGGCTATCAAACAGCGAAAATCCTGCAACTTGCCCGCCGTTCCTTTATTGATGTTCACCCCGTAGGTCAGCGGTTCGCAGAGCACGGTCCACAGGCTTACATTGTGGCTGGTGGCAGCAGCCGTGATTTTATTTACGGTAGTGTCGCCTATCCCGCGTGCCGGGTAGTTGATGATACGCTTGAAGGCTTCTTCATCATTCGGATTGACCGTGAGGCGGAAGTAGGCGATTACATCTTTTATTTCCTTGCGCTGATAGAAAGACAGCCCGCCGTAAATGCGATACGGCATGCTGCGCTTGCGCATGGCTTCCTCAAAGACACGGCTCTGCGCGTTGGTGCGATAGAGTATGGCAAAATCGGAATAGGCGTAATTCCCCTGCCGGCGCAGTTCGGCTATCTTGTTGATTACAATATCGCCCTCCTCCACATCGCTGTATGCCTGATACACTCCGATGGGCTCTCCCTTATCCTTCTCCGAAAAGACTTCCTTGCGAATTTGCCGTTGGTTCTTCTCTATCAGGCTGTTGGCGGCAGAAACGATGGTTTGGGTGGAGCGGTAGTTCTGTTCCAGCTTAAAGACCTTCGTACCCGGATATACCTTTGTGAAATACAGGATATTGTCGATGTCGGCTCCCCGGAAGGAGTAGATGCTTTGCGCGTCATCGCCCACCACACAGACGTGCTGATGCTCTTTTGCCAACTGAAGCACAATGCTGTGCTGGGCAAAGTTAGTGTCCTGGTACTCGTCCACCAGGATATAGCGGAACTGCGACCGGTAGCGGGCAAGCACCTCCGGACGGTCGCGGAAAAGCAGGAAGGTATAGAACAGCAAATCGTCGAAATCCATGGCATCCGCCTGCCGGCAACGCTCCCAGTAGCGGCGGTAAATATCGCGTATGGCAGGCATCTTGGCCGCACTATCGCTTTCGTAGGCTTCTTTGTTGTTGGCATAGCCCGCAGGAGACACGAGGTGGTTCTTGGCATTGGAGATGCGTGCCTGCACCGTACCCGGTTTATACACTTTCTCGTCCAATCCCATCTCCTTGATGATTGAGCGCAACAGGCTTTTGCTGTCTGCCGTATCATAGACGGTGAATTTCGGGGTAAATCCGATCTGCGCGGCTTCCGCATGCAGGATGCGCAGGAATATGGAGTGGAATGTCCCCATCCAAAGGTGACGGGCACGTTCCGCACCTACCTGCCGGGCGATACGTTCTTTCATTTCACGGGCCGCCTTATTGGTAAAGGTAAGCGCAAGAATATCCCAGGGGCGGTAACCGTTCTCCAGCAGATAAGCTATTTTGTAGGTCAGCACACGGGTTTTTCCCGAACCGGCACCGGCTATCACCAGTGACGGGCCGTCGTTGTAGAGTACCGCAGCACGCTGTCCCTCATTCAGTTCTTGTATGTAATCGGACATATTCCTAATAATCTAACGGGTAAAGTTCGGGCACAAAGATAGTGAAAGGCGAGAGCAAAGGCAAGTGAAAACGCAGTTTTCAAACTTGACTATGCCGGGCCGCATCCTATCTTATCAAAAGATAGTGAAAGGTTCGGACACCTGCGAACAATTCCACAGGTTATCGCGTTAGTATAGTAAAGTTTCAAAACTAAATAAATTGAACTTATGAATACGTTATTAATGTCTTTAACAATAATGATTATGACACATGAAATGCCTAAACTTCCTTACGCACACAACGCGCTGGAACCTGTAATCAGTCAGCAAACAATAGATTACCATTACGGTAAGCACCTGCAAACGTACGTAAACAACCTGAACAACCTTGTTCCGGGCACGGAGTATGAAAACAAAGACCTGGTTACTATCGTAGCCACCGCACCCGACGGCGCCGTATTCAACAATGCCGGACAGGTGCTGAACCATACGTTGTACTTCCTGCAATTCGCACCGAAACCGTCGCAAAGCGAACCTACCGGAAAACTGGCGGAAGCCATCAAACGCGACTTCGGCAGTTTCGAGAATTTCAAGAAGGAATTCAACGCGGCAGCAGTCGGACTGTTCGGTTCGGGCTGGGCATGGCTGTCTGTTGATAAGAACGGCAAGCTGCACATCACCAAAGAAGCAAACGGAAGCAATCCCGTACGCGCAGGACTGACCCCGCTGCTGGGCTTCGATGTTTGGGAGCATGCCTACTACCTGGATTATCAGAACAAACGCGCCGACCACGTCAATGCGTTCTGCACGTGGGCATTAATCAGACAATCTTTTATGCATTTTTGGGCATCGTAAACCTTAAACCGATCTTGCCATACAAGTTTACGCAGGACTTTCTACCCAACTTTCTCTTTTAACCGAAAAAAAGAAGAAGCAAGTTTATCTTGCTCCTCCCCTTCTTTATGTGTGAGTTCAATATCTTTTCTCGAAACGTTATTTTCCTGCCATTAGATACGAACAATACTTGCCAAGCAGGTTTGATAGTGGCAGATCATCCTTCAGGTAACGTTCTGCATCAAGTTTGAGCAGTCTTTCACGAACCTGCTTCTTTCCTTTGAACAAAGCACAAAGGTATGGAATGCCTTTTTCTTCCGTAATGGTCACATCGGCAAAGAACTGAGTCAGATCTTCGGCATCATAGACGATGGAATAGCTTGGACGCTTTGCTCCAGGTATGTCTATAACCAGAATATTCTTTTCGACCAAGTCTTGAATATCACGAATGGCTGTGTCCTTCGAGCATTTTGCCAACGATGCCCATGTCTTTGAAGTTATCTTCGACTCATAGCCATCGAGGAATAGATTCAGCATCTCTGTTTGACGCTCTGTCATAGGAATTGACGAAGCCTTCTGCCAGAAGAAACTCTTGTTCAGTATAGAAGTTACAATAGCTTCAGCTTCATCAAGTGCATCGATGAGCTTTTGAAGATACCATACCAACCATTCTGTTAGATCACCATCACCATGCTGCATTTTTTCCAGAATGTCGTAATAGTGATTCTTGTCTTTATTGATCTGTGATGAGATATTATAGAAACGATAGTCGCTCTTCTCTCCACGAGCCAGCTGCATATCAGAAAGTATGCGAGCCAATCTTCCGTTGCCATCTTCAAATGGGTGGATGCTGACAAACCAAAAGTGGGCTACGGCAGAGCGAATGACGCTGCTGACCGGCTCTTCACTGTCAAACCATGCAAGGAAACGTTCCATCTCGCCTTCTACTCGGTCTGGTGAAGGGGCGATGTAGTGAATCTTCTCACGTCCAAACATACCACTGATGATATGCTCCTCGTTGCTGCGGTACTTGCCGACCTCAATCTGACTGCCTTCGCTGAAACCAGACGGAAAGAACGCTGCTTGCCAAGCACATAGTTTTTCCTTGCTCAAAGGCTGGTCGTAGTTCTGAACCGCTTCGAGCATTACGTTTACAATCGAATCTATATAATGCGAAGGAGCTGTATACTTTACGTTCTCTATCCCCAGTCGTCTGGCGATTGAAGAACGTACATCATCTACATTCAAGCGAATGCCCTCAATTTCTGACGAATAAACTACGTCATAGGTCAAGTTCTCTGCCATAGCTCTTAGCTTGCTATCAAGCCACAACGAACTTAACCTTCCAAAGAGTAACCCTTGCTTGCGGCAAACCAACTCCTGAAGGAGCGACACCTGCGAAGCGTCCCAACGGAAGTCTGTCCAATTATCTCTTTCGTGTATATACATAATGAAAACTTTTAATGCTACATTATTCTGCGATTAACGTCGCAAATTCTGCGACAAAATTAAGAATTTTTTGTCGAATAACTAAAGAAGAGATAAAATAACGCAATTTTTGCGACGATTTAAGCTTTCTTTTGACTGATAGGAAAGTTTTGGAAGCAAAATCTACTTCTTGATCTTGATAAAATTATGTTGCAAAGGTACATGATTCTTCTTGCGACAATGCAAAAAGGACATACCTACGGTTCATGAAGAAATCTCCACACCGTTGGGAAATAAAAAAACAAAGCACATGATCTCACCATAAACTTTCTCAAAGTCGAAGTCACAGATATAGTTATTCCTCGATTGCAGCCTGCGCCGCCGCAAGTCTTGCAATAGGCACGCGGAACGGAGAACAGCTCACATAATTCAGCCCCACCTTGTGACAGAACTTCACGGAAGAAGGCTCACCGCCATGCTCGCCGCAGATACCGCACTTCAGGTCCGGACGGATGGCACGGCCCTTTTCGGTAGCCATACGTACCAACTGCCCTACTCCATTCTGGTCGAGCACCTGGAAGGGGTCTACTTTCAGAATCTTCTTTTCCAGATAAATAGGCAGGAAGGAAGCGATGTCGTCGCGTGAGTATCCGAAAGTCATCTGCGTCAGGTCGTTCGTACCGAACGAGAAGAATTCGGCGGAAGAAGCGATGCGGTCGGCCGTAAGAGCTGCACGCGGGATTTCAATCATCGTACCTACCTTGAACTCGATACTGTCGCCTGCTTCGGCAAACAACTTGGCAGCTTCGGCACGGATAACCTCTTCCTGCTGCTTGAACTCGTACAGGATACCGGTCAGCGGAACCATGATTTCGGGATGTGTCTCAACGCCCTCTTTCTTCAGTTCCAGGGCAGCGCCGAGGATGGCACGCGTCTGCATCTGCGTGATTTCCGGATACGTATTGCCCAAGCGGCAACCGCGGTGGCCCAGCATCGGGTTATGTTCGCAAAGCGCTTCCACACGCTGCTGGATATACTGCAAGCTTACGCCCATGGTATCCGCCATTTCCTGCTGCCCTTTCAAATCGTGGGGAACGAATTCGTGCAAAGGAGGGTCGAGCAGACGCACGGTTACCGGGCAACCTTCCATAGCCTTGAAGATGCCCTTGAAGTCTGCCTGCTGGTATGGCAGAATCTTAGACAACGCCTTGCGACGTCCTTCCGCGTTTTCCGCCAGAATCATTTCGCGCATCGCCTTGATTTTCTCACCTTCGAAGAACATGTGTTCCGTACGGCACAGACCGATGCCCACTGCCCCGAAGTTACGTGCCACCTGTGCATCGTGCGGCGTATCGGCATTGGTGCGTACCTGCAATTTCGTATATTTATCGGCCAGTTGCATCAGTTCGGCAAAATCACCGGACAGCTCGGCGGCCTTCGTTTCCACTTTTCCTTTGTAAACCTCGCCGGTACTACCGTTCAGAGAGATGAAGTCGCCTTCTTTCAACACAACGCCGTCCACCTCTACCGTGCGTGCCTTGTAGTCGATGTTCAACGCTCCCGCACCGGATACGCAGCACTTGCCCATGCCGCGAGCCACAACGGCAGCATGCGAAGTCATACCGCCACGTGCGGTCAGGATGCCTTCGGCAACGGCCATACCCGCCAAATCTTCCGGAGAAGTTTCGATACGCACCATTACCACGCGCTTGCCGGCAGCGTGCCATTCGGCAGCATCATCGGCAAAGAACACAATCTGGCCGCAGGCTGCGCCCGGAGAAGCCGGCAAACCGCGGGTAAGAACCTCGCCTGCTTCAAGGCCGCTTTGTCGAATACGGGGTGAAGCAGTTCGTCCAGCTTGTTGGGCTCGCAACGCAACAGCGCCGTCTTTTCGTCAATCATACCCTGGTGGAGCAAATCCATGGCTATCTTCACCATGGCGGCTCCGGTACGCTTGCCGTTACGTGTCTGGAGGAACCAAAGCTTGCCTTCCTGCACGGTGAACTCCATGTCCTGCATATCCTTATAGTGGTTTTCCAGCTTCGTCTGCAAAGCATCCAGCTCCTTGTAGATTTCGGGCATCGCCTCTTCCATGGAAGGATACTTGGCGGCACGCTCCTCTTCGCTTACGCCGGCAAGTTCCGCCCAGCGTCTGGAGCCGATAACGGTAATCTGCTGCGGGGTACGGATACCTGCCACAACGTCCTCACCCTGTGCGTTGATCAGATATTCGCCGTTAAAGAGGTCTTCGCCCGTGGCGGCATCGCGGCTGAAGCAGACTCCCGTGGCGGAAGTGTCGCCCATATTGCCGAACACCATTGCCTGCACGCTTACGGCAGTGCCCCACTCATCGGGAATTCCTTCCATTTTGCGGTAGAGAATGGCGCGCTCGTTCATCCATGAGTTGAACACGGCGCAGACAGCACCCCACAGCTGTTCGTAGGCGCAGGTGGGGAAATCCTTTCCGGTCTGCTGCTTGACGGCAGCCTTGAAGCGCTTGACAAGCTCCTTGAGGTCTTCCACTTCCAGTTCGTTGTCCAGTTTCACGCCTTTGGCATGTTTCACCTCTTCTATAATGGCCTCGAACGGGTCTACATCTTCCTTGTTCACCGGCTTCATGCCCAGCACCACGTCACCGTACATCTGTACGAAACGGCGGTAGGAGTCCCATGCAAAGCGGGGGTTGCCCGTCTTGCGAATCAGCCCTTCCACCACTTCATCGTTCAGGCCGAGGTTAAGAATCGTATCCATCATGCCCGGCATGGAAGCGCGTGCGCCCGAACGGACGGACACCAGCAGCGGGTTTTCCACATCGCCGAATTTGGAGCGCATCAGTGTCTCCACGTGCGCGATGGCGTTTTCCACTTCCTGTTTCAACAGGGCAACGACTTTTTCCTGCCCCATTTCATAATATTCCGTACAAACTTCTGTCGTTATTGTAAAGCCCGGAGGAACCGGAACTCCTATAAGGTTCATTTCTGCAAGGTTGGCTCCCTTACCCCCCAAAAGGTTTCTCATGCCGGCTTTTCCCTCTGCCTGGCCGTTACCAAAGGTGTAAACTCTTTTTTTGTCCATAATATAAATTTAAAGTTTTTGATAGTGATTTCATCTTTTCTGCTCGCAAATCTAAGTATATTTCGCAGACTAGAAAACTTTTTCAGAAAAAACTTTATGCTAAAATGCAATTTCGACATTGCAAAATTTAATATTCCCATTCATAGAGAGGGAAATTACGGAAAAATGCCTATTTTTGCCGAAGAATTTATTAGATTGGTGTAAAAGTGGCAAGAAAGAGAAAAGAACTTCCCCTGTTGGAAAAGGTGGAAATTACGGATGTGGCTGCCGAAGGAAAAGCCATCGCAAAAGTCAATGATTTGGTAATTTTCGTACCGTACGTCGTTCCGGGCGATGTAGTTGACCTGCAAATCAAGAGAAAAAAGCATCATTATGCCGAGGCGGAAGCGGTGAAGTTTCACCAATACTCACCGGTAAGAGCCGTTCCGTTCTGTCAGCACTACGGTGTATGCGGCGGCTGCAAATGGCAGGTGCTCCCCTATTCGGAACAGATAAGATACAAGCAGAAGCAGGTAACGGACAACCTTACCCGCATCGGAAAGTGGAGCTCCCGGAAATATCGCCGATACTCGGTTCCGCAAAAACGGAGTTCTACCGCAACAAGCTTGAGTTTACTTTCTCCAACAAGCGCTGGCTCACGGCGGAAGAGGTCCGGCAGAATGTGGTGTACGAGCAGATGAATGCGGTAGGCTTCCACATTCCCAACGCCTTCGACAAGGTACTGGCCATCGAGAAGTGCTGGCTGCAGGACGACATATCCAACCGCATCCGCAACGCCGTGCGCGACTATGCCTACGAGCACAACTATCCGTTCATTAACCTGCGCACGCACGAAGGGATGTTGCGCAATATGATTGTGCGCACTTCCACCACCGGCGAGCTGATGGTTATCCTCATCTGCAAGATTGAGAAGGACGAGGAGATGGAGCTGTTCAAACAGTTGTTGCAGTACGTAGCGGACACTTTCCCCGAAATCACGTCGCTGCTATACATTATTAATAATAAGTGCAACGACACCATTACCGACCTCGACGTGCACACGTTCAAAGGCAAAGACCATATCTTCGAGGAGATGGAAGGGCTGCGCTTCAAGGTGAGTCCCAAATCGTTCTACCAAACCAACTCCGAGCAGGCATACACTTTGTACAAAGTGGCCCGCAACTTCGCAGGGCTCACCGGCAACGAGCTGGTTTACGACCTTTATACCGGCACGGGAACCATCGCCAACTTCGTGTCCGGACAAGCGCGCCAGGTCATCGGCATCGAATATGTGCCCGAAGCCATCGAGGACGCCAAGGTCAACTCGGAAATCAACGGCATCAGAAACACGCTGTTCTTTGCCGGCGACATGAAGGACATGCTGACGCAGGACTTTATCAACGAGTACGGACGTCCGGATGTAATCATCACCGACCCTCCTCGTGCGGGTATGCACCAGGATGTGGTGGATGTTATCCTGTTTGCAGAGCCGAAACGCATTGTGTACGTAAGCTGCAATCCCGCCACGCAGGCAAGGGACTTACAGCTGCTCGATGCCAAATACCGGGTGAAGGCCGTCCAGCCGGTGGATATGTTCCCGCATACGCATCATGTGGAAAACGTGGTGCTGCTTGAGTTGAAAAATCCGGCGGAAAAAGCAGAGGACTGAGGCAGCTCTTCGGGAATGTGAAAGCATAAGGGGCTATTTCGGGAATGTGAGTATCACTTTGGGAAATGTAAAGGGCTACTTCGGAAGTGCAAAGAGCTACTTTGGAAATGTAAAGGGCTACTTCAGGAACGAAACCAGAAACGTGAAGTGCTACTTTGGAAACCGGCAACCGGAAGCCGCACTCCCGAAAAGCAGTACGGCATTCCGGTAAGCCGATGCAAAGCCTTGTTTTAGAATTGAATCATTAATCGCAAATTATTATCCTCGTGGCAAAAGAAAGAATTATAGCAAGAGCCCGCACGCAATATACGGACTATATGGTAAAAGAGCCTATGGAGCTGATGGAATTTCTGGCAGCGAAAATGCCGGATGCCAGCCGCACCAAGTTGAAGGCATTGTTGAGCAAGCGGGTTGTATATGTAGACAGCGTCATCACAACGCAGTACAACTTCCCGCTGAAGCCGGGTATGAAAGTCCAGATCAGCCGTGAGAAGGGACGCAAGGAGTTCAACAACAAATTACTGAAAATCGTATACGAAGATGCTTACCTCATCGTGGTGGAGAAGATGCAGGGATTGCTGTCCGTCAATACGGAAAGGCAGAAAGAGCGTACCGCTTACACCATTCTGAACGAATATGTGCAGCGTTCGGGCAGGCAGCACCGCGTGTACATCGTGCATCGCCTGGACCGCGACACCTCGGGACTGCTGATGTTTACCAAAGACGAAAAGACGCAGAATACGCTGCGCGACAACTGGCACAACATCGTAACCGACCGCCGCTATGTAGCCGTCGTTGCGGGTGAAATGGAAAACAATGCCGGCATGGTGCGCTCATGGCTCACCGACCGCAAGCTGTACGTATATTCCAGCCCCACGGACGATGGTGGCAAGGAAGCAATCACCCACTACCGCACCATCAAACGCGCCAACGGCTTCTCGCTCGTGGAACTGATGCTGGAGACGGGACGCAAAAACCAAATCCGCGTGCACATGCAGGACCTGGGACATCCCATCATTGGCGACGGACGCTACGGACTGGAAGAGATAAATCCTATCGGACGACTGGCGCTGCACGCCTTCAAGCTGTGCTTCCGCCATCCTGTCACCGGAGAGCTGATGCAGTTTGAAACGCCGTATCCGGGAGAGTTCAAGAAACTGTTTCTGAAGAAATAAAGAAATCAAAGGGTTACAAAAGCCGCTTATCAATCAATCGAGGGGGATGTCAATTCTAAAGCCCGCTTACTGTCTGATGATTTTTAGGCACGGATTACGCGGATTTACACGGAAAAATAATAAAGAATATCCGTGTAAATCCGCGTAATCCGTGCCTAAAAAAATTATCAAGAGTGTTTTAACACCCTCACTTGCCTATTCTCAGGATGTCCGGACATCCATATTCTTAATATTGCCTTTCCAGCATGACAGGCCCATCCATGTGCCCGTCCACGTATAATACGCCGGACAGTCTGTCTCCCGCAACATATACGTCGTAGATTTCCAGCAAAGGATAATTGTAACCGTAGTCCAGCCGCAGAATCCTGCCGTGGATGTCCCAGCGGAAAGGCAGGCTGAATGCCACCTCTCCATACGGATCGTTGTAATACGCCTGCTCATCTCTTCCCAGCCCGTTGCCTTCAAAGTAAAGCCCGCTTTCCAACGGAGAATTATAGGCATCGGCAAAACCTAAATCTCCTACCCAGATACCGCCCGGCAGGGTATCGTAAATGTAGTAATCCTCACCGTCGTCCGGTTCGCACGAACTCAGGCCCAAGGCCAGCGTGCACAGGAACAATATGTTCAAAAACTTTCTCATCTTTCTCATTTCCAATTCTGATTAACCATATACCTGGAAGCAGTCAGCATCATGATTTACCGTCCAGCTTTCCGGACAGGTAATGCTCGCGCACCCATACGTTCTCAAAGATTTTCACGTCGCCCGAACCGTAGTTCAGTATCAGTCCCTCGCGTGAGTTGTCAATCCATTTCCAGGTAAAGTCATGGGTATCTGTTTTCGTATTGCCGGTAGTGGTTACGATAAAAGTCTCTTTTCCGGAAAGGATTTCCTTACCGCCCTGCTTCCCTTTGGTGAATTCCAGGATGTGCCTGCACGCCCCTTTTTCCGTGTCGTACTCCTCTACCCAACTGTCGCTGCACAGCTTCTCGTCGCTGTTTTGTATCGTATAGTAGTTATCATCCCCGCAAGAAGCCAGCCCCGCAGTCATTACACACAACAACAGTATCTTCATTAAGTTCAAAATCTTCATATTTATCGAGTTTAGTTAATATTTTACGGGCAAACTTACGCAAAAATAATGATATGTTTAATACCTGGACTGGAATTTCTTATAGAAGATAACGAATAAGATGAAACCCGTCAGTGCAAAGGGCACGCCTGCCAAAGCCGGATAGCGGTATCCGCCGCCAAGAGCCAGGCCGCCTACGTATGCCCCGATGGCGTTGCCCAGGTTGAATGCCATCTGCACGCAAGCACCGCCCAGCATCTCACCCCCTGGAGCTACGCGGATAATCAGCACCTGCTCCGGGCTGGACACCGCAAACAAGCCCGCCGTACAGAGCGCCATCAATATGGCTGAACACCACGGATGGGGCGAAAGGAAAAATATCAGCAGCAGCACAATGCAAATCATGCCTTGCACCACCATGCCCACCCTGCCCGGAGTGTATTTGTCGGAAAGCCGTCCGCTCACCAGATTGCCCACCACCATGCCAAAGCCTGCCAGCATCATTAATGCCGTGACACTTCCGGCGCTGAATCCCGACACATTCGTCAGCAACGGCGTGATGTAACTATACCAGCAGAACACGCCGCCGTTGCCCAAAGCCGTCGCCCCCAATATCAGCCAGGGAGCGGGAGTCTTCAGGAAACGGAACTGTCCCTTGAACCCGGTATCTTTCAGTCCCTCTACCGCAGGAACCCACCGCCATATATAATAAAGGACTATCACTCCCCAGCAGGCCACCAGCAAGAACGTGACACGCCACGAGAGCATATGGCTCAGGGAAGTGCCCAGCGGAACGCCGAACAGATTGGCAACCGTCATGCCCGCTATCATAATGGATACGGCCTCGGAACTTCTCCCCTCGTCCGCCAGCTTGCCCGCCACAATGGAAGCGACTCCGAAATACGCCCCGTGCGGCAAACCCGAAATGAAACGCGCCGCCAGCAGCGACCAGTAGCCGGTGGCCATCGCAGCCCCCAGGTTTCCTACCAACATTAAAGCCATCAATGCCAGCAGGATATGCTTCAACGGACGCTTGCGCGCTAAAATCAACATGGGAGCACCGGCACATACGCCCAGTGCATAGGCGGAAATGAAATGTCCGGCAACCGGAATGCCGATGTTCAAATCGGCGGCAACATAGGGCAAAATACCCATCATCGTAAACTCGGCAATGCCCAATCCCAACGTGCCGAACGCTAATGCAATAAGACTCTTCTTCATTCGAAAAAATACAACCTGTGAAACAAACTTTTTACCGCCGCAAAAGTAGTGTATTCTTCCCGCAGAAGTTCTTTATTTTATAAAAAACTAACTAAAAATTTGTACAGCATAAATATAAGATATACTTTTGCGCCCCGAAAAAGCAGGGCATGCCTTGCTTTTTCAGCATTCAACAATAATTTAAATAATCAAAAGGTAAAAAGAAATGAAAAAAATTGTATTTTTCTTGTTTGCAACCATGCTGGTTGCATCGGTAAAGGCACAGGTTTATGTAGGCGGAACGGTAGGCTTATGGCACAACGACGACCTCGACGCCACTTTCTTCAAACTGGAACCGGAAGTTGGATATAACCTGAGCGAGAAATGGGCAGTAGGCGGTGTGCTGGCATTTGCACACGGCAAGGCAGACGAAGGTAAATACAACGCTTTCGCCCTCGCTCCCTATGCACGCTACTCCTACTATGAAAATAAGGTAGTACGCCTGTTTGTGGACGGCGGCTTCGGCTTCTCCACCCAGAAGGTGAAGGGCTTCGACTCTGTAAACGGCTTTGAAATAGGCTTCAAACCGGGCATCGCCATCAAGCTGAACAGCAAGTTCAGTGCAGTTGCCAAATGCGGTTTCCTGGGCTACAGAGACGATTACATGACCGGAGACAACGGCTACGGATTCGCCTTCACCAGCGAAGACCTCTCATTCGGTTTCCACTACGAGTTCTAATCCCGGACAAAGCATACATCACAAGGGAGCGGCCGCCTCACAAACCCGCGGCTGCTCCTCTCCGGATACGGTTACTCCCGTATATAATGGGGCATCTCTCCGGGTATCTCCATGGATATTTCCACCAGTCCGCATACCACACCCTCACGCTTCCACGCGGTCTGATAAATCATTTTCCTGACCCCTTTTTTCTCTATCGTATAGGCGTTTACGCCACCCGTCTCCAGGAGTTCGCGTATCTTTTCCTGCGATTTCGGACTGTGGCAGTCAAAAAGATTCCTGCCTATCAGGTTTCCGTGCCCGGCAAACGTGCGGCATGCCTTCTCGTTCATATAAAGGATGATTCCCTGCGTGTCGCATACGGTTACGGCACAGTTCATTTCATCGGCCCATTCATACATATTCATTACATTTATTCGGTTGTTGAGGGAAACAAAAGTACAGATTAGTTTCTAATTATTCAAGCATTATAAATACGCACACCCAAATTATTCGTATTTTTGCACATCGTTTATAAAATATGCAAACATGAAGAAGTTCGTAAAAGGAGTCCGGTTTGCTCCTAAAAACTATTCCGATGAAGTAGAAGCCAAGATACAGCATTATAAAAGAGAAGGATACAAATTGCCGTCACGCCATCTGCTGCGTACGGAAGAGCAACTGGCAGGCATACGCGAAAGCGCAAGGATAAACACCGCCCTGCTCGATTACATCTCGGAGAATATCCGCGAGGGAATGTCCACGGCAGAGATAGACCACATGGTATACTGCTTTACGACAGACCACGACGCCATCCCCGCTCCCTTCCTGTACGAAGGCTTTCCGAAGAGCGTATGCGTCAGCATCAACGATGTGGTGTGCCACGGCATCCCCAGCACAAAGGAATTCCTGCGCAGCGGAGATATTGTAAACGTAGACGTGTCCACCATCTACAAAGGGTATTTCTCCGACGCATCGCGCATGTATATGATTGGGGAAGTCAGCCCCGAAATGCAACGCCTGGTGCAGGTGACCAGGGAGTGCCGTGACATCGGCATACAGGCTGCACAGCCCTGGGCACGGTTGGGCGATGTGTAGGTGCCGCCATCCAGGAGCATGCCGAGAAGAACGGCTACAGCGTGGTGCGCGACCTTTGCGGGCATGGCGTGGGTATCAAGTTTCACGAAGAGCCGGACGTGGAGCACTTCGGCAAACGCGGCACGGGCATGCTGATAGTACCGGGCATGACGTTCACCATCGAACCGATGATTAACATGGGAAGCTACGAGGTATTCATTGACGAAGCCGACGGCTGGACGGTGTGCACGGACGACGGTCTGCCTTCCGCCCAGTGGGAAAGCATGATTCTTATCACCGAAGACGGAAACGAGATACTGACACAATAGATGCAAGACGGCAGGCCGCAAGATGTCCCCCGTGCGGTACACTCCGTACCAACGGTTGGTACTCCTTGTACCACGCTTTGGTATTGTCTGTACCAACCGTTGGTATTCTTCATACCAACTATTGGTATTTCCCGTACCGCCCGATGGTATTGCCCGTACCGCCTGTCGAAACTTTATTTCCTTATATGCAATTATGAATATCATCCTATTACCCGCCGGGATTATCGCAGGAGCCGTTATAGGCTATCTGACGGCCGGCAGAAAAGCCGCTGCCCTGAAGACTCAGGTAGAAGCCGCCGGAGAACGTGAAGCCCTGCTGAACCGCACCGCCGAAGAACGCATCGCCCGCGAACGCTCCATTGCCGAGGAACGTTTGCAGGAAGCCGCCCGCCAGGCTTCGGAACGCCTGGACGCACAGGAGCGGCTGTTTGCCGAACGCCTCGCCGAGCAGGCACGCAGTTTCAACGAGCGCCTTGCCCAGCAGGAACGTTCCTTCGGCGAGCGCATCGCCCAGCAGCAACGGCAATGGGAACAACGCCTCGCCGAACAGAAAGAAGAGGCCGAAGCCCTGCACAAGCGTATGAACACCGAGTTCGAGAACCTCTCGAACCGCATCTTCCAAAGCAAGACCGAGGATTTTACCAGACTGAACGCCGAGCATCTGGGCAACCTGCTGCGCCCGCTCGACGAGAAGATTAAGGACTTCAAGGAAAAGGTAGAGCAGGTGTACAGCACCGAAGCCAAAGAGCGCTTCTCGCTGGGCGAACGCATCAAGGAGCTGGTGGAACTGAACAATCGCCTCAGCGAGGATGCCAACAACCTGACCCGCGCCCTGAAGGGCGACTCCAAGATGCAGGGCAACTGGGGCGAAATGATTCTGGAACGCCTCTTGCAGGCATCCGGCCTGATTGAGGGTGAGCACTATTTCCGCCAGGAGTTCCTGAAAGACGAGCGCGGCGAAGCGATTGTCAGCGAAGAAAGCGGACAGAAGATGCAGCCCGACATCCTCATCAGGTATCCCGACGAACGCGAGATGATAATCGACTCCAAAGTCTCCCTCACCGCCTACGCCGCCTACACCTCCGCCGAAGACCGCGACGAGCAGGCGCGCTGGCTCAAGGCGCACTTGCAGTCTGTCCGCAGCCACATCGACGAGCTCAGCCGGAAGGACTATTCGCACTACGATATCAAGGCGCCGGACTTCGTCATGATGTTCATCCCCACGGAAGGCGCATACCTGCTCGCTATCCAGAGCGACGCCAACCTTTGGGAGTATGCCTACAACAAGAAGGTGGTACTGATGAGCCCCACCAACCTCATCAGCGCCCTGCGCCTCTCGCTCGACCTGTGGAAGCGGGAAAACCAGTGAAAAACGTGCAGGCCATCATCAAGCGCGGCACTGCCCTGTACGAAAAGATTGTAGGCTTTACCGACACCTTCCTCACCCTCGGCGACCGCATGGCAACCTTGCAGAAGGACTACGACAAAGCCCTCAACCAGCTCTCCGAAGGCAACGGCAGCGTAGTGCGCCAGGCTGAAATGCTGAAGGACATGAGCCTCACCCCGAAGAAGCGCATCTCGGCAAGGCTGCTGCCCAAAGAGGAGATACAGGAAGATGCAGAACAAGAAGACAATAAATAACTCTTAAGACAAGACTTGATACATTATGAAAACTTTAAAAGACCGTATTCTCAAAGACGGAAAATGCTATCCGGGAGGCATACTGAAAGTGGATAACTTCATCAATCACCAGATGGACCCGATACTGATGAAATCCATCGGCGTGGAGTTTGTCAGACGTTTCGCCTCTACCAGTATCAACAAGATTATCACCGTCGAGGCCAGCGGCATCGCTCCCGCCATCATGGTGGGCTATCTGCTGGAGCTGCCCGTAGTGTTCGCCAAGAAGAAGAAACCGAGCACGATGGAGAATATGCTGGTTACTTCCGTGTATTCGTTCACCAAGCAACGCTCGTACGACGTATGCGTCAGCAAGGATTTCCTCGCGCCCGGCGACCAGGTGCTTTTCATCGACGACTTCCTTGCCAACGGAAACGCTGCCAAAGGCATCATGGACCTGGTGAAGCAGGCTGGCGCGGAACTGGTGGGCATGGGATTCATCATAGAGAAAGCCTTCCAGCATGGTGGTGACGAGCTGCGCAGCCAGGGCATCCATGTAGAATCGCTTGCCATCATCGAAAGCCTTGACAACTGTGAAATCAAAATCAGATAACCCGGAGCGATGGAAAAACAACAGGGAAACGGACTGATTTACGGCTTGAACGACAAGCCGCCTTTTAAGGAAGCTTTCTTCGCTGCGCTGCAACATCTGCTTGCCATATTCGTAGCCATCATCACCCCGCCGCTCATCATTGCGGGCGCATTGAAGCTCGATGCAGAAACCACCGGCTACCTGGTTTCGATGGCGCTGTTCGCATCCGGCATATCCACGTTTATCCAATGCCGCAGGTTCGGCGGACTGGGCACGGGACTGCTCTGCATCCAGGGAACCAGCTTTTCGTTCATAGGTCCCATCATCTCTGCCGGAATGCTGGGCGGGCTTCCCCTGATTTTCGGTTCCTGCATGGCGGCTTCAAGCGTGGAGATGCTGATAAGCCGGGTGTTGAAATACACAAAGAAGATTATCACGCCGCTGATATCCGGCATCGTAGTCACCCTCATCGGAATGAGCCTGATAAAGGTAGGAATCACAGCCTGCGGCGGCGGAGCCACGGCACAGGCGGACGGCAGCTTCGGCAGTTTCCGCCATGTGGGCCTTGCGGCGGCGGTACTGCTGCTTATCATCGCCTTCAACCGGAGTTCCAACCGCTACCTGCGCATGAGTTCCATCGTCATCGGACTGGTAATAGGCTACATCGCAGCCTGGTTTATGGGCATCATCGACTTCTCCTCGATACAAAGCTACGGCGGCTTCAACCTGCCGATGCCTTTCCGCTACGGACTGGACTTCGACCTGTCCACCATCATCGCCCTGGGGCTTATTTTCATGATTACCGCCATCGAGGCATACGGTGACATCACCGCCAACTCCCTTATCTCCGGCGAACCGGTGGAAAGGGACACCTTCGTAAAGCGTGCTTCGGGCGGTATCCTTGCCGACGGCTTCAACTCCATGCTGGCGGGTGCGCTCAACTCCTTCCCCAACTCCGTCTTTGCGCAGAACAACGGAATGATACAACTGACCGGAGTTGCCAGCCGGTATGTGGGCTATTACATTGCAGCCTTTCTTGTGCTGCTCGGCCTGTTCCCTGCCGTGGGACTGGTGTTTTCACTGATGCCCGAACCCGTATTGGGCGGCGCTACTCTGCTGATGTTCGGTACGGTGGCGGCGGCAGGCATCCGCATCATTGCAGCGCAGGAAATCAACCGGAAGGCTACCCTTGTCATGGCTGTCAGTTTCTCACTCGGCCTCAGTGTGGAGCTGGTTCCCGAAATACTGTGCCAACTGCCGGAAACGCTGCGGAACATCTTCGCATCCGGCATCACAACGGGCGGGATAACGGCTATTCTGGCAAATCTGCTGATTCATATCAAGGAGTAATATTATTCTATTTCAGGCACGGATTACACGGATTTCACGGATTTACTTTGTTCTTTGTTCTTTCGGACAACATTACCTTCTTTTACATTTCCATGAAATCCGTGTAATCCGTATTAAATCCGTAAATTCTGTGTCGTTCGTAAATTCTGTATAATCCGTACTAATCCGTGTAACTCCCTAAATCCGTGTAATTCCGCGTAATCCGTGCCTAAAAATCCCTCCCCGAAACAACCCACCTCACTTCTCCCTCTCCGGCAGCACCCAATTCAGCACCACATACCCCAGCACCCCGGCAAGCACCGTCCCTACAAGCACCCCGAATTTCGCCTGATTCAGCAGTTCCGGATATTCGTCCGCAAAGGAAAGGTTGGCAATGAACAACGATACGGTAAACCCGATACCGCCCAGCAGGGAGACGCCCGCTATATTCTTCCAGTTCATTCCCGCCGGCATCAGCGCCACGCCGCTTTTCACCGCCAGCCACGTAAACAGGTATATCCCCAGGAACTTGCCCAGCAGCAAGCCAGCCGCCACAGCGATGCTCACATCTCCCACGATGCTGCCGCTACCGCTGAACACCACACCGGCATTGGCAAAGGCAAACAGCGGCAGTATCACGAAGCTCACCGCCCCGTGCAGGTTGTCTTCCAGCGACTGCAACGGACTGATAACATAATCCGATGCCCGCTCCACCTGCTTCAACGTGGCAATCTGCGCATTGGTCAGCACGATATTATCCGACTTGGAAACCGGGAATTCCCCGATGATGTCGCGAATCCGCTCGATGTATTTGCCCGCATCCAAGCGCGGACGCGCCGGTATCACAAACGCCAGTATCACGCCCGAAATCGTACTATGGATGCCCGATTGCAGGAACAGATACCAGATAATCACACCGAAGAAGAGGAAGAATATCTTCTGCGTTACGCCGAACTTACCCATATAGTAGAGGAACACGTACAGGACGGCCGCCGCAATCAGGTATCCGTATGCCACGTCAGCACTATAGAACAGTGCGATGACCAGTATGCCGCCGATGTCGTCCACCACGGCAAATGCCGTCAGGAATATTTTCAGGCTCAACGGCACACGCTTGCCCAGCAAACTGAGCACTCCCAATGAGAAGGCAATGTCCGTGGCCATCGGGATAGCCATCCCCCGGGTTTCGGGAGTGCCGGAGGCAACCGACAACGCATAGATGACAACCGGAACCACCATCCCCCCGCATGCCGCAATAAAAGGCAAAGCCGCTTTCCGCACAGAGGACAGTTCCCCCACCAGCAGTTCGCGCTTTATCTCCAGGCCCACTGCCAGAAAGAAAACGGTCATCAGGCAGTCGTTAATGAATTCTATCATCTTCAGCGGATGCCCGCCGTGCGAAAACAGATTGAAGTTGCCGATGCGCAGATGCAGCTCCTGAAGCAGGAAATCCTGGTATACGGGCGACAGGGACGAGTTGGCAACCACAGCGGCCAGGATAGCCGCCAGAAACAAAAGCACGCTCGCTGCTATGTTCAGCGACGAAATGTTTTTTACGGTACGTAGGATAATCATAAGTGTTTTTAATTGAAGGATTCGTTCATTTTCGGAAAAAGACAAAAAAGGGGGCAGCCCTATCATGAAAGAACAACCCCCGAAAGATATGATTGGTTCGGCAGCAAACCGCTAATCCAGTTTCAGCACCGCCAGGAATGCTTTCTGCGGCACTTCCACATTACCGATTTGCTTCATTCTCTTCTTGCCCCGTTTCTGCTTCTCGAGCAACTTGCGCTTACGGCTCACGTCGCCGCCGTAGCACTTGGCCGTAACGTCCTTGCGTACAGCCTTGATTGTTTCGCGGGAGATAATCTTGGCGCCGATGGCCGCCTGGATGGCGATGTCGAACTGCTGTCTCGGAATCAGGTCTTTCAGCTTCTCGCACATGCGGCGTCCCAGCTCGTATGCGTTGTCAAAGTGCGTCAGGGTGGAAAGGGCATCCACCGGTTCGCCGTTCAGGAGAATATCCAGTTTCACCAGCTTGGACGGACGGAAGCCGTTGGCATGGTAGTCGAAAGAGGCGTATCCCTTGGAGATGCTTTTCAGCTTGTCGTAGAAGTCGATGACGATTTCGCCCAGCGGCATGTCATAGTATATCTCCACGCGATTGCCGGAAATGTATTCCTGCTTCACCAGTTCGCCACGCTTGCCCAGGCAGAGCGTCATGATGGGGCCGATATAGTCCGTGGCGGTAATCACCGAAGCGCGGATATAAGGCTCTTCGATGCGGTCTATCAGGGTGGGGTCGGGCATGCTGCCGGGATTGTGCACCTCGGTCATGTGCCCCTGCTTGTCGTAGATGTTGTACGACACGTTCGGCACGGTGGTAATCACGTTCATATCGAATTCGCGGTCCAGGCGTTCCTGCACAATCTCCATGTGGAGCAGTCCTAAGAATCCGCAACGGAAACCGAAGCCCAGCGCCAATGACGATTCGGGCTGGAAGGTCAGCGAGGCGTCGTTCAACTGCAACTTCTCCAGCGAAGAGCGCAGATCCTCGAAGTCTTCCGCCTCAATGGGATATACGCCGGCAAAGACCATCGGCTTCACTTCCTCGAAGCCGGCAATCGCCTCCTTGCACGGACGGGCTATGTGCGTAATCGTGTCGCCCACCTTCACTTCCCTGGAAGTCTTGATACCCGAAATGATATACCCCACGTCGCCCGTACGCAGCTCCTGACGGGGAACCATATCCATCTTCAGTACGCCGATTTCGTCCGCATCGTATTCCTTGCCCGTATTGAAGAACTTCACTTTGTCTCCTTTGCGAATCACGCCGTTCACAATCTTGAAGTAGGCGATGATGCCCCGGAACGAGTTGAATACGGAGTCGAAAATCAGTGCCTGCAAAGGCGCTTCCTCATCGCCTTCGGGATGCGGGATGCGCTCGACTACCGCCTCAAGGATTTCCTCCACGCCCATGCCCGTCTTGCCGGAGGCGCGGATAATCTCTTCGCGCTTGCAGCCGAGCAGTTCCACGATTTCATCCTCCACCTCTTCGGGCATGGCGCTTGCCATGTCGCATTTGTTGATGACGGGGATAATCTCCAAATCGTGCTCGATGGCCATGTAAAGGTTGGAGATGGTCTGCGCCTGCACGCCCTGCGAAGCATCCACAATGAGCAGTGCGCCCTCGCAGGCGGCGATGGAGCGCGACACCTCGTAGGAGAAGTCCACGTGTCCCGGAGTGTCAATCAGGTTCAGGATATACTTCTCGCCCTTGTACACATACTCCATCTGGATGGCATGGCTCTTGATGGTGATACCTCTCTCCTTTTCCAAATCCATATCATCCAGCATCTGTCCTTCGGTTACTTGGATGGTATTGGTGAACTCCAACAGGCGGTCGGCCAACGTTGATTTGCCATGGTCGATATGGGCTATGATACAAAAGTTACGTATATTCTTTTTCATTCGTTTCTAAAGTTTTTGGAGTGCAAAGATAGTGTATCTTGGACAAAGATACGAAAAGGAGCGCACAAAAAAAATGCGTTGATAACATATCCAATGTATCAACGCATTTTTTATAACATTCCAATCACTTTCTTAGTTCAGCTTCACAAACAGTTCGCCTTCAACTTCTTGAGTAGAGATTTTGTCCTCTCTCAATAACCATCCAAGACCCAGGAACAAATCTTTATCCACCAATTTTGTAGCTTTTTTGATTTGTTTTGCGGTTAAACCTTCGGTTTCATTCAGTGCGTTCCAAATTTTTCCTGCGATTTCACCGGCTTTTTCTTTTAACATTTTCTCTTTGTTTTTAGTTAGACATGCTTGAAAATCCGTTTCCCCCGACGGAGAAGACCGATTTTATTTCGGCGGCAAAGATAGTTATTTTTATGTTATATAGCACGTTAACTCTCATTTTTTTCCATTTTCAGCCGGAGAAACGGCACGATTTGCCCTATTTCCGCTGTTTTTCCAGATACTCCGCCCATATTGCCGCCGCCTCTTCCACCATTTTGGCGCAGGGACGCTTGGCGTAATACTGCTCCGTGCGGGCTTCGGGGGTGGAAGAGCCTTCGGGCTTCTTCAGTCCCAACAGTTCGGCGCAAATCATCGAGCCGTTGCGTTTCCTGAATTCCTCCGCAAGCTGCTGCACCAGCGCATAGTTGGCGGCTTTGCCCTCACGATCCTTGCCGTCTACGGCACCTTTCTCCAGTCCCGCCAGCAGGAACATGCCGCAGGCGGCGCCGCACGTCTGCCGCATCCGTCCGATGCCGCCGCCAAACGAGGCGGACATGCGCAACGCCTGTTCCTGTGTAAAACCATACATATCTGCAAAGGCAGCCACGACGGACTGCGAACAATTATAGCCGCTCTTGAACAGTTCAACGGCTTTTTCCACTCTGTCTTTCATCGTCATATCTTAATCTGTTAATTCCAACATCATGGGGCAATGATCCGAATGTACGGCATCGTTCAGGATACGCGCCTCTTTCAGCATCGGACGCACCGCCTCGCTTGCCATGCAATAGTCGATACGCCAGCCTTTGTTCTTCGCCCGCGAGTTGAAGCGGTAGCTCCACCAGGTGTACTCCCGGCTGTCGGGGTGCAACAGGCGGAAGGTATCGATGAAGCCCTCGTTCAGGAAGCGGGTCATCCACTCCCTTTCTTCGGGCAGGAAGCCGCTGTTGGTGGCATTGCGCACCGGGTCGTGAATGTCTATCGCCTCGTGGCAGATGTTATAGTCCCCGCACAACACCAGTTTGGGGCGGGTGCGCAGCAGTTCCACCGCATAGTGCCGGAAGTGTTCCAGCCACTCCATCTTAAAGGCCTGGCGCTCGTCGCCGCTTGTTCCCGAAGGGTGATAGACACTCACCACGGACAGGTCGCCGTAATCGGCACGGACAAACCGTCCTTCGCTATCGTACTCCTCCATGCCCATGCCGTATTCCACATAGTCCGGCTCGCGTTTCGTCAGGATGGCGACTCCGCTATACCCTTTCTTCCGGGCTGAATGCAGATAATGCCTGTATCCCAATGCATCCAACGCCTCCGCAGGATACTGCTCCGGCTGCAATTTGGTTTCCTGCAGGCACAGCACGTCCGGCTGTTCCTTTGCCAGCCATTCGGGCAGCCCTTTGGACACGGCGGCCCGCAAACCGTTTACGTTGTAGGTTATAATCTTCATTTCCGTATATATTTTTTTTAATTATCCGCCCGGCAGCAATCGTTCGTCAGGTTGCAATCGTTTGTCAGGTTGCAATCGTTCGCCCGGTTGCAATCGTTCGTCAGGTTGCAGTCATTCGTCCGGCAAGCGGCATTCATTACAAACTCGATATCAGCAGCATAATATTCAATACCGTCACGATGGCGGCAATCGTATAGAGCACAAATGTGCTCCATTTACTGTTCACATACTGCCCCATCACTTTGCGGGACGAGGTGAGGCTCACCTGGAGGAACACCGTAAACGGCAACTGGATGCTCAGTATCATCTGCGAAATCAGCAGTCCCTTGAACGGGTCGCCAATAAAACAAATCAACAACAGCGCGATGCCCAACGACAGGATTACCCCCACCTGCGAGTGGCTGTCCCTGATGTGGTACGACTCGCCGAAGATACCGGCAAAGATGGAACCTGCCGCCATGCCGCTCGTAATCGTCGAGGAGATGCCCGCCATCAGCAATGCCAGCGCAAACACCACGCCGGCGCTGCTGCCCAGCAACGGGTCCAACAGCGACTTCGCCTGCTGCAACTCCTCCACCTGAATCCCGCCAGCAGT